>ENA-UOVV01000027-UOVV01000027.1-compost-metagenome-genome-assembly--contig:-NODE-27-length-252326-cov-17.949265_pt1 | contig 252326 bp, 171 predicted proteins | sample MGYA00238155_ERZ761577 | MGnify/ENA primary metagenome ERZ761577 (study PRJEB28898, sample SAMN06268775) | compost metagenome | isolation source: Emeryville, CA | place: USA:Emeryville, CA | collected...
GTTTGCCGCGAACCGAACGATGAACGGTGCAACGCAAGTCGATCAGGGTGATGGCGCGGGTTAAATAAAAAAAGTCACGGAGCGGGAGCTCCGCGGCAGTGTAAGTTTGCCGCGAACCGAACGCTGAAGTGTGCAAAGGATGTTGAACAGCATGAGGCAGCAGGACTCCTAATAATCAGCCTCCTCCTTTACCGGCCCGGCTGTCGAAAAAACGATATTCGGACGAGAGCGTTTTTATGGATGGAAGTGTAGGGCGGGCCTTATATATTAAGTTACGAAATTTTTCCCGAATGTGCAAATCGCCGGCGGAACGGAAATGACGCTGACTGCTGCAAAATCGGGTTAAGGCTTTCTCCTGAAATTTACTTAGGTTTACAGCAAGTTTCCTATGGTACTGAGGAATAAGCACATACAAAACGATAACGAACTGGTGCAGCAGGTGGCCGCGGGAGACGTCGATGCTTTCCGATTGGTGTACGATCATTTTTACCTACCGGTATTCCGTTTTGCCCGGAAATATACCGGTCATCATCAGGTCGCCGAAGACATTACGACCGACAGCTTTCTGAAGCTTTGGGAACAACGTGCCGGGTTCTCCGAATGGGCCAAACTCAAATCCTTTCTGTTTACTACCGTGCGGAATGCCTGCATCAACTGGCTGCGCGACGAAAAGCGACATGCTTCACACCACCAGCGTTTGCTTCGTATCATGGAAGTGAACCCGGAAATGGATTATGAACTGACCCGACATCCGGTAGCCGAGCGGGTATTCCATTATCTTGAAGATGAAATCAATCGCCTGCCCGAAAAGATGAAAACCATTCTTCTCCTCCAGCTCAACGGCTATTCCAATCAGGAAATAGCTATGAAAATCGGACTGGCCGAAAAATCGGTCCGCAACCTCAAGGTGGAAGCGTTGAAGACGCTTAGGGTAGGCCTGCTCAAAAAAGGTGATTTTGCCCTTCTGCTGTTCACTTTTCTTTTTAAGTTATAGGTCCGTCTCCCGGCTTTTTACGCCGTTTGATTTCCCGATTTTTTTTATTTTTTTTCGGGACAAATGCCAGATGTGGGTGTTATAGCTCTATAAACACCGTATTAATTCCGGTCTATGTCGCTTGTCAACAATAAAATTGCTACGCTCCTGATCCGTTACCTGGAAGGTGAGCTTGAGGGGGAAAAGTTGGCTGAACTCGAAAACTGGCGTCGGGAGTCTACCCTGAATGAGCGGATTGCTCAGGAATTCATGGTGGAAGCGAACCTGCGACGGAATACGGCAGCAGTGTTGTCGAAGGAAGCTATTTGGCAAAAGGTTACCGGTTCGATTCAGCAGACCCGGGTGGTTCGGATGAACCCGGCCGGGAAACTGATCCGTCGGACAATCGCTGCCGCCTCTGTAATCCTGCTCGCCGGAGTGGGAATCTACCTTGCTTATCAAAATCCGGAGCCCCGACCCTTGTCGGAGGTGAAACCCGATCGCCCGGCCCAGGAGGATATTCCGCCCGGTCAGCAAGGTGCCGTTCTTACCCTTGCCGATGGTACCCAGGTTGTGCTGGACAGTTTGGGTAATGGCGTAATTGCTCTGCAGAACGGAGCCGAAGCAGTATTGCAGAATGGCCGGTTGGTGTATGATGTAACCGGTGCTTCAACCCGTGAAGTGGTGTACAATACAATGACGACCCCGAAAGGAAGGCAGTTTCATCTGCAGCTGCCGGATGGTACAAGGGTTTGGCTCAATGCGGCGAGCTCCATTCGGTATCCTACGGTATTTTCGGGAGGTGAGCGACGGGTTGACATTCAGGGTGAAGCGTACTTTGAGGTGATGGCAAATGCCCCATTGCCCTTTCGGGTAAATATCGCCGGAAAAGCGGAAGTAGAGGTACTGGGCACTCATTTCAATATAAACGCCTACGAAAACGAAACCGGAATTTACGCGACCTTGTTGGAAGGAAGTATTGCCATAAGGCGCTCCGACGGGAATGACCGTCCCGGAAACCGGGTTCTACTTAAGCCCGGAAGTCAGGCCCAGCTGGACCTTGAAGACAACAAACGGGCGGATATCGGAGTTGTCCATAATGCGGATATCGAACATGTGATGGCCTGGAAAAACGGATTGTTTGACTTTAATAACCAGAGCCTGCAGGAAGTGATGCGGCAGCTGGAGCGTTGGTACGATATAGATGTAGTGTATGAAAGCGTGCCCACCGTGAAATTGAAGGGTAAAATGACAAGGGATGTTCCCCTTTCTGGGCTGCTTAAAAATCTCGGAAAATTAGGCGTACGGTGCAAATTGGAAGGCAGGAAGCTCTTTGTTTTGCCATAACAGACGGGTATTATTTTTTCAAATAAACCGGATCTCCCCAAAATAAAGAACCCACCATTGTTGGCGCAATGATGGGGTTTGCCGGAGTTTAACACCCGGCGATGTTTTGGGTTGATTCATTGTTGTTAACGCTATTCTTCAACCAAAACGCATCAAATTTATGCAAAAAACTGCTATTTGGGGTCGCTATCTTGCCTCCTTGCGGCCTCCAGCTCAAAGGCTGAGAATTATGAAACTGCTTACCGTTTTTCTATTTGCTGCTTCTCTCGCGGTTTCAGCGGATCCAGCCGCTCAAACAGTATCCATGTCTGGTAAGAACCTGAACTTCGTCCAGGTCTTTTCAGCTATTGAAAGGCAAACCGGATACGTTGTATTGGGTAATGAAAGCGTTTTCAACAGTGGAAAGTTGTTTACCTTCGACGTTGAAAACCTTCCCCTTCAGCAATTTCTCGACCTGATTCTGAAGGATAAGCCTTTCGAATACGATATTCAGGGAAGGACAATTTTTATCGCCAAACGATCGCTTCTCGCCCGTGCCGACTTTACGAGGGCCGACCTTGAATTGCCGGCACCGCCGCAGCTGGTTACGGGTAAGGTGACCGACTCGTTGGGCAAACCTGTTGCGGACGCCTCCGTACAGTTGATTCCCGGCGGCAAGGGAACCTCCACCAACAGAGAAGGGATCTTCACCATACCGAACGTGACACCGGGCAGGTACACTCTGGAGATTTCCATGGTTGGGTATGAAATCGTCCGCAGAAGCATTGTGGTGCAGGAAAATTCACCACTGGTTATCGGGGATATCGTACTGAGCCTTGCTCCCGAATCGCTGGGTGATGTGGTCGTAAACACCGGCTACCAACGTATTTCCAAGGAAAGGGTAACCGGTTCCTACGCGATCGCCACAAGCGAAACCTTTGAAAACAGACTGCAGCCCAATCTGGCTACCATGCTGGAAGGTCAGCTTGCGGGGCTTACCATCGATCAGAACAACCAGATCACCATCAGGGGCGTGTCGACGCTGAATGCTTCAAAGAAGCCGCTGATCGTTATCGATGGATATCCTGTTGAGCCCAGTATTTCCGACGGGTTCTACCGTTACGAGGATGGTCTGTTCAAGGATATCAATGCGGATAACATTGAAAGTGTTACTGTCCTGAAGGATGCGGTTGCGGCCTCCATTTATGGTGCACGGGCAGCCAACGGTGTAATCGTAATCACGTCCAAGAGAGGACGCAGCGGTGAGGCGAAATTCACCTACCGCGGTACCCTCGGGTATGCGCCAAGACCCGATCTGGACAACCTGAACAAGGCCAGTGTGAACGATTATATCGATGCAGAGATCGATCTCTTCAATCTTAATCCCGGCGCATATAACATCAACAACGGAACCAGTATCATTAGTCGTGTTCCCTACCTGCTCCGTCAGGCCTATCAGGGTGATATTACCGAAGAGGAAGCTTATGCAGAAATCAACAAGCTGCGCCAAAACAATTTCCTGGCCGAACTGGAAGAGCATCTCTATCGTCCGGGAATCAGCCAGCAACACAATTTTACCATCAACGGCGGAACCGATAAACACAGCTACAATATAGCGTTCAACTATCTGGACGTTGCCCAGAACTTCAAGGGGGCAAATAGTGATCGTTTTACCATCGATATCCGGGAAGACTGGAAGTTCAGCAGGAAAGTGACGGCGGGTATGACGGCGAACGTGGCGTATTCCAATTTTGAAACGCCTACCATCAACCCCGATCGTTCGATTACCACCGGCGACGGTATTGGCAACCAGCAACTCTTCAATTTCCACACAGGCTCTTATTTCACTCCCTATACCTCTCTGTTCGATGAAAATGGAAATGTCGCGAATATCTGGGGTATGAGCGTTTACAAACAAACTACCTACGCGGATTACAAGGGAATGAAGGATGTTGGCTACGACTTCCTGAACGACTATACACGTTCCATGGCTTCCACCAAAAACTTCCAGGCACGTCTTACCGGTTTTGTACGGTACAACGTCGTTCCCGGTCTTACGGCTGAATTCGGCGGTAACTGGCAGCGCGGTGCCTACAGGTATCGGATGCTAAGAAGCAAAGACGCATTTGCCGTACGGGAAGCCTACAACGACTCCAAGTCGAAGAGCAATCCTGCCAACTTCTACCTGCCCGATGGTTCAATTATCGACGAGAACCGCAACAACAACGAAACCTGGACGGTTCGCGGACAACTGAACTTTAATCGCAGCTTCGGTGGTTCAAAACATCTGGTGACGGCCATTGCCGGTACGGAGGTTCGTAAAATTACTACCGACCGCTTGACCGCTGCAACGCGCGCCGGTTACAATGAGCAGGCGGGTTCCTTTACGCCGCTGAATACACTGGACTACAACTCTACCGTATATGGTAACGATATGCTTTTTGGAAGACGGATCAGCATGGGGACCGGTAGTTTCGGATTGAGCGACAACCGCTTCGCATCCTGGTATGGTAATGCGTCCTACGAATACGATAACCGCTTTATCGTTTCGGGAAGTATGCGTCTTGATCTGACCAACTTCTTTGGTACGGATCCCAAATATCGTTACAAGCCAATGTGGTCTTTGGGGGGTACATGGAAAATCTCCAACGAAGATTTTTTCAACATGGATCAGATCAACCGACTGCATATCCGCGGATCATACGGTATCAATGGAAACATCAGCCTGTCGCACGGACCATTCCTGATTTTGGGTAATGCTTCCTTCAATACGGTTGCACAGGCAATGGGATCTTCCATTTCTTCTCCTCCCAACGATCAGCTGCGCTGGGAAAAGACAAAAACGTCCAACCTTGGTGTTGATGCGACCCTGTTCAACAACTGGGTAGATGTGTCCGTCGACTGGTACCTCAAGCGCAGTTCTGATGTACTCGCCAGTGAAGCGGTTGACCAAACCGTAGGTTATACCAGCCTTATGCAGAACGTGGGAAAAATCAACAACTCCGGAATTGAGGTTTCTGCATCAACCAAAATCATCGACAGGAAGGATTTTCGTTGGAGCCTTACCTCCAACTTCTCCTACAACAAAAACATGGTGAAGGAATACAATGTTACCCGCACGGTTGTCGGAAACTATATGGCAAGCCAGGGGGTAAGCGTTGCCGGTTACCCGGTTAACGGTTTGTGGGGATTACGTTTTGCTCCGCTGAATTCGGTAGGTGCGGCCATGATCATGAGTGCGAAGGGGGAGCCTGTGCTTTCCTCCCAGGCACTGGCTGAAGATGCTTATTATATCGGACCCACCAGACCTCTGTTCGATCTTTCCTTCACCAACCGAATGAGCTATGGCAATTTCGATCTCTCCTTCATGGTGATCACCAAGTTCGGTCACTACTATTTGAAAGATGCCTTCCACAGCCGTAACATCCAGAACAAGCATGTGGGCGAGCGCTGGAAGAAGCCGGGCGACGAAGCCTGGGCAAAAGTACCTGCGCTTACGACTACCAACTCCGACTGGTGGTATGCTTCATACATCGACATTAACGTGAATAAGGCCAACTTCGCAAGGCTCCGTGATATTACACTGGCGTACAACTTCAACAGAAGCCTGATCAAGAGAGCGGGCCTGAGCAGTGCCAAACTCTATCTGCAGGCGCGTAACCTGATCACGCTGCGTGCGAAAGGTATGGATATTGACCCCGAAACCATGGTTAACTACACCGGAGGAACAAACGGAAACGTCGACTATTCGTTCTCCTCACTTCCTCTTCCGAGAGAAATGTATTTCGGTGTGCAAATTTCATTTTAATCAATCTAATTACAGAATACTATGAATTCTAAAATATTATTCACGGCACTGACTGCATTTGCATTGAGTTCGTGCAGCAAGTTTCTGGATGTTAAACCATCCGGGCGACTGATCCCGACCGAGGCAGCACAGCTGGGGAACCTGATGAATGCGTCCAACGTATACGACTGGTTTTTTCTGGACAACAATATCGGAACGTCTTTGGGATACCGGGGCGACAACTTCAAAATGAGTCCTACCCAGGAGATGACTTTCAATACCAGCAGTCCCAATATCGATCGCTATGCGGCCTACACTTTCTTTGAGCCGATGATCGATTTCAATGCCTATTATTATTACTACTGGAACTGGAATTACAGAACCATCAACATCTACAATACCATCATCGATGGTATCAACAATCTTGGTGCAACCGATGCTGAGGCACAGCGTATTATTGCGCAGACAAAGGCGGCCCGTGCCTACAACTATCTGGTCGCTGCCGTGCTTCATGGTCCCATGTGGGATCCCGGAGGGGACAACACCGTTAAGGTTATGCCTTACCGTACCACTTCTTCGGCGACCACACCCAATCCGCAGTTGAGTGATACCGAAGAGCTGTTTGCCAAAATCTGGGAAGACCTGGAGGCCGCGAAAGAAGGTGTTCCGGATGTTGTGGGAAGCCCGATTTGGGTCAACAAGTCTGCGCTGCATGCCATCCGTGCCCAGTTCTTCATGTACAAAAGAGATTGGCCGAATATGCTGAAGGAAGCCAACGACTCGTGGGTGGCTGCCGGTGGTGATGCCACCAAGCTGATTTACGACTTCAACGATTTCCGCTACCGGGTGGTGGGTGCTCCTCCCACAGATGGTACCGACCATGAAGTGTCCCTTTCTCTGGAGTATGCACCCAATGGTGTGGTAAATACATCGGAGCCGTTCAACGAAGCGAGGGGGCGTGAAAACCTGTTCTGGAGACGTGCCGCTTCCTCATCCGGAATCTATCCTTCGGACAGCTATCTGGGACTCTTTGATACGGATAAGGATCTCCGTTACACCATGTTTATGCTGAATGGTCGGGGTGCAACTTTTGCCGGCGGATACGACGATGGCATTCAGCTGATGAACTACCGTGCGAACAAACTGCCAGCCAGCCATGGAATCACTTATCCCGAAGTGCTGCTGATGAGGGCGGAAGCCTATGCCAGAACGAACAAGCTGGCTGAAGCGCTCGCCGATCTGAACACACTGAGAAGGTTCCGTTACAAACGTGCGACCGGTGATCCGGTGAACGTTAACGATTTGCCCGGAGGTGATGGAATGAACCAGGATCAGCTTCTTAACGAGATCCTGAAAGAGCGTAGGAGAGAAATGCCGTACAACTCTTTCCACAGAACGATCGACATCAAGCGTTATTTCCACGACACGGGCAAGCCCTGGAGTCAGACCAGCCTGACGCATTATATTGGCCCCAAGGAGTTTAGTGTAACGCTTAACAAGCATTCCTTTACACTGCCGCTGACCAACGAGATTATCAAGTATAATCCCCATTGGGGACTCAAGCCGATTGAAGGTTTGTGGAATCCCTTTGTAAAATAGTTTTGGTTTAAAAATCGGGCAGAAAATGCCCACTGGCAAGGGCCGCCTCAATTTCGCTTTGGGGCGGCTTTTGTATTGGAAGGCATCGTTTGATGGCTGTTGGAAATAGCTTTAAGGGTTTTTCCGCGAATTTGCCTGAATGTTGATCTGCGGTTAACAGGGTTATTGGAGAATAGCCACACACGACTTTTGAAGTCTCAAACAAACCCTTTTTCAAAATTGCTATCAATGGGTGTGTAGCATATTTGGTTAACGCTGGCACTATAGTAGTTTCCTTCAATGATCACGAGCCAATAGACATCGCAGCCGATGTATGTTTTTTCGCTTTCTTCGAAAATTCTGCAAAAAAGAAAAGCCGGAACCATTTCTGATTCCGGCTTTGTAGCGAGGAGCGGACTTGAACCGCCGACCTTCGGGTTATGAATCCGATGCTCTAACCAACTGAGCTACCTCGCCAAAAGGGAGTGCAAAGATAATATTTTGAATGAAAATCCAAACACTTCGACTAAAACATTTTTTTACAGTTAGTTTTGGTTCTTGTTTGACTGAATGAGTGGTTATGGTTGGCAAAAAGTCGATGTTCAGTCGAAGTGTTTGGATCTGGATGATGTAGAAGTTGGATGCAGGCGAAGTTTTTAAAAGATCCCCCCATGGAAATGGGGGGAGTTCTACGATTGCTTGCCATTATGACTGTATATCTACGCCTGATTTATGTGTCAGCTAGAGTTTTTCTCCATGCTGACTGAGATCGAGCCCCTCTTTTTCTTCTTCATCCGTAACACGGAGGGGGGTGATCAGATCGGTTACTTTCAGCAGCAGCAGGGTGCCGAAGAAAGCGAATATGGATACGCCTACCAGTGCGATCATGTGGTTTGCAAAGAGGGTGGTTTCGCCGTAAACGAGTCCGTTTCCGACGGTGTTACCCGGGTTAACCTTCTGGCTGGCGAATACGCCTGTAAGGATCATACCAACGATACCGCCTACACCGTGGCAGGGGAATACATCCAGGGTATCGTCGATATTGGTTCTGCGGGTCCGGATTTCTACCATCAGGTTACTTACCAGACTGCTGATGATACCGATGGCCAACGCATGCGGGATGGTTACAAAACCCGCAGCGGGGGTGATGGCTACCAGGCCCACAACGGCGCCGATACAGGTGCCCATAGCCGAGGGCTTCCGTCCACGTACCGCATCAAAGATGATCCAGGCAAAAGCAGCTGAACCTGAGGCGGCACTGGTGGTTGCCAGGGCGGTAGCGGCCAGTCCGTTTGCCCCGAAGGCAGAGCCGGCGTTGAAGCCAAACCAGCCGAACCAAAGTAAGCCGGTTCCGAGGAGCACGTAGGTGATGCGGGCAGGACTGTGCGAAGGCTCGTTTCTCTTTTTGAGGTAGAGCGCACCGGCCAGGGCAGCCCATCCTGCACTCATATGGACCACCGTACCTCCCGCGAAATCCAGAACACCAAGTTGGGCCAGGATTCCTTCGGGGTGCCAGGTGGCATGTGCCAGCGGACAATAAATAAAGAGCGAAAAAAGAACGATAAATAATATATACGACGTAAATCTTATTCTTTCAGCAAACGCTCCTGTAATCAGAGCGGGCGTGATGATGGCAAACTTCAACTGATACATGGCGAACAATACCAGCGGAATGGTGGGTGCCACCTCCCTGGGTTTACCTTCCAGAAGCCCCTTCATCATGAAAAAGGTGCCGGGGTTTCCGATTATTCCCCCCTGCGATTCGCCGAAGGCCATGCTGAAGCCCACAACGACCCAAAGGATCGAAATCACCGCCATGCAGATAAAGCTCTGGAGCATGGTGGAAATCACATTCTTCTTGTTGACCATTCCTCCGTAGAAGAATGCCAGGCCCGGGGTCATAATGAGTACCAGTGCGGTGGCGGTCAACATCCAGGCCGTATCCGGATAGCTGATTCCCTCTTCGTTGATTCCGGTTGCGGGGTTTCCTGGAAAAATAAAACTAAGAACCAGTATGGCCAACAGCAGCGCAAAAGGCAGCATGGCCAGTCGTCGACTCATGGACATTGCAGTAAATATTTGTCTATTCAGTGATGATGATGGAGCAAAATAAATAAAAAGAATTCGAACAGATAAATATTATTTTATTTAATATTTCTGTTTTTGGAAAAATGTTGAGGAAAATGTTGGTAAAAACGTTCTAATGGTAATATTAAAATAAAATGTAAATTGAGTGTCAGGGCGTACGAAATTGCCCGAAACGCCCGACCGATTTGGGTTGGGGCAAAAAAAAGGGTCGGAACGTTCCGACCCTGCTAAGCTGATGTATTGAAAAAAATTAAACTCTTCCCGGATACACTTCCAGTGCTTTCGCCAGAACATCCATCGCCTTATTGATGGATTCCTGATTCAGCACATAGGCCAGACGGACTTCCTTCTTGCCCAATCCTTCGGTTCCGTAGAATCCGGTGGCCGGTGCCAGCATCACGGTTTGCCCTTCGTATTCGAACTCTTCCAGAAGCCACTGACAGAATTTGTCGGAATCGTCGATGGGCAGGGAGGCCATCGCGTAAAAGGCTCCGCCCGGGTTGGGACAGAATACGCCCGGAATGGCGTTAAGACGGCTTATCAGCGTATTTCTTCTGTTCAGGTATTCTTCGCGGGTTTGATCGAAATAATCGGCGGGCAGATCCAGCGCGGCTTCTCCCACAATCTGTGCAAAGGAGGGGGGGCTCAGGCGGGCTTGCGCAAATTTCATGACGATTTCCAGCAGTGCGCGGTTTTTGGTAACGAATGCCCCGATACGCGCTCCGCAGGCACTGTACCGTTTTGAGATGGTATCCATCAATACCACGTTGTCGTCGATTCCTTCCAGGCGCATGGCGCAGAAATGTTCGCCGCCGTCGTAGCAGAATTCGCGGTAGGCTTCGTCGGAGAAGAGGTAAAGATTGTGTTTCTGAACAATCTTTTTTAGTGTTTCCATTTCCTCACGGCTGTAGAGATAGCCGGTTGGGTTATTGGGATTGCAGATGATGATCGCTTTTGTGCGCGGGGTGATTTTCTTCTCGAAATCCTCGATGGGGGGTAGGGCAAATCCGGTTTCGATGGAGGAGGGAACCGGCACAACGGTAACCCCGGCTTCTACCGCAAAACCATTGTAGTTGGCGTAGAAGGGTTCGGGAATGATGACTTCATCACCCGGATCGAAGCAGGCCATAAAGCCAAAGAGAATGGCTTCGGAACCGCCGGTGGTGATGATGATTTCGTCGTGATTTACGTTTACTCCGATGTTTCGGTAGTATTCGGTGAGTTTTCTCCTGTAGCTTTCGTTTCCGGCGCTGTGGCTGTATTCCAGAATTTTGAAGTCGGAATTACGCACCGCATCCATGGCGAGCTGGGGTGTTTCGATATCGGGCTGACCGATATTCAGGTGGTATACTACAGTTCCTTTCTTCTTGGCCTTTTCTGCGAAAGGCACCAGTTTCCGTATGGGAGACGCGGGCATTTCCCGTCCCCGTTTGCTGATCGTTAACATGCTGCAAAGATAGCGTGTGCTTATAAATGGGATGACAAGATAGACGAATTCGGCAGGCGGATGGATGAACGCTCAAAAAAAATAGCCCCGGCAATACCGGGGCTGATATCTTTTTTCGTTCGGGAATTATTTTCCTCCCTTCGATCCTTTTTCGCTTTGGTATTTGGCGTAGGCTTCAGCGGTCAGAACCTCTCCGACGATCCTGAGCGTCAGCGGCATATCGAAGCCCCGGACTTTAACGGTGATGGTTTTGTCGAATGGTCCCACGGCTGCCGCGTTGAAACCGGCTTTGATATTGGCAGATTTCCCCTTGAGTATGGGTTGTTGCGGCCAGGAAGGCGTAGTACATCCGCAGCTCGCCATGGCGTTTTCGATGATAACCGGATGGGTGCCCATATTGGTGAACACGAATTCGTGATTAACGGGAACCCCCTGCTTGATCTTGCCGAAATCGTATTTAACTTCCTTGAATTTTACAACTTCATCGGGCTTAACCTGTGCAAAGCTTGCTACACTGGCCAAACAGAGGATAAAGGCAATCATTACTTGTTTCATCGTATTCTTTTTTGTTGTTCTCTTATAGGTGATTTAAAAGGTTTCCTGTTTCAGGTCGCGGATAACCGGATTCAGCGGAGCCGGTGTTCCACAAAGCATATATACGTTGCCCTTCACCGTTAACGTCAGTACCGATCCTTTGTTGTAGAATACGGAAATCTGTTTTTCAAACGGTCCTTCTTCGGCAGCATTGTAACCCACTTCAATACTGGTGGTATCGCCGGGGGCGACAGGTTTCTTAACCCAGCGCGGAGTGGTGCACCCGCAAGACGCGATCACCGATTCGATGGTTGCAGGTTCAGAACCGGTATTCCGGATGATAAAGCGGTGACTTACCGGTCGCGCGATCTGAATTTTTCCGAAATCATGGACCTTTTCGGTTATAGAAAAAATATCCTTGTTCACGCCGTGATGCGTGGTTTGCGCCGCCAAGGGAAGCGTAAAACAGGTTGAAATCAGGAATATTAGATAAATAAATTTCATTTTTACAAAATTAGTGTTTCCTTTTTATTGTTTTCGCAGGAAAAATTCGTGAACTTCGGGCGAAAACCAGTAAAAAAAATTGCCGTAGTTTTGCTTTATGGAAAACTTGACCCAACATAACGATGCGCTGACCTCTGAAAAATTGTCTTTCGACAGATTTCGGGAAGAAGTACTAAAAGATTATTCCACTGCAGTCGAAAGCCGTGAGGCCAGTTTACTGGGCAGGAAAGAGGTTCTTACCGGGAAAGCCAAATTTGGCATCTTCGGTGATGGAAAGGAAATCCCCCAGATTGCCATGGCAAAATTCTTCAGACCCGGCGATTTTTACGCCGGTTATTACCGGGATCAGACTTTTGCGTTTGCCACCGGTATCGCTTCCATTGAAGAGTTTTTCTCCCAACTTTATGCCGATCCGGATCCGGCCAACGATCCGTTTAGCGCCGGAAGGCAGATGAATTCGCATTTTGCAACCGCTACGGTTGACGAAAACGGAAACACTCTGGATCTCGCCAACCGCAAAAATATTTCCAGCGGAATCGCACCAACAGCCGGTCAGATGCCCCGCGCACTTGGACTTGCCTACGCGTCACGCGCCTTCCGCAATATCACCCAACTTCAGCAGTTTACTGATCTTTCCCGTCAGGGTAACGAGGTTTGCTTCTGTACCATTGGCGATGCGTCGACATCTGAAGGCCATTTCTGGGAAACCATCAACGCAGCCGGCGTTCTTCAGATACCGCTGGCGGTATTTGTATGGGACGACGGCTACGGAATTTCCGTGCCGAAAAAATACCAGACAACGAAGGGCTCGATTTCTGAAGCGCTCAGGGGATTCCAGAAAAGAGAAGATACCAACGGTATCGATATTTATCGTGTAAAGGGATGGGACTACGCCGGAATGTGCGAATTGTTTGAAGTGGCAATCCAGAAAATCAGGGATACCCATACGCCCGCCGTCTTCCACGTGGAAGAAATTACCCAACCCCAGGGGCACTCAACATCGGGTAGCCATGAACGTTATAAAACCGCCGAAAGGCTGGCCTGGGAGAGGGAATGGGATGGTCTGAAGAAATTCCGCGAATGGATTCTTACCAATGCGCTGGCATCGGAAGAAGAGCTGGAAGAAATTGAACGCACCGCCAGGGAAACTGTCCGCAACAGCAAGAACGCGGCCTGGGAAAAATACTGTGTTCCGCTGAAGGAAATGGTTGCCAGGAGCTGCGGGCTTCTGGAGGGTCTGATCAATAGCGGCCATGATTCGGATGGGGCACTTTCGGCAATTATGCAGGAACTCCGCGCCAACCGCGAACCCATGCGTCGTGATGTTCTTTCTTCACTGCACAGGGCGCTCCTGCATGTGGGGCGTTCCGGCGCAGCCAAAGAACTGGACGAATATTATCAATCGCTGCGTAAAAACGAATACGCATCCTATAACAGTCATCTGTATGATGAATCACCGAGAAGTGCGCTGAAGGTAGAAGCGGTACCTGCCGTTTATGCTTCAGAGCCTCCCGTGGCCAATGGATATGAAATCCTGAACCGATACTTCGATGAGCTGTTCACCAGCAATCCCAAAGTACTGGCCTTTGGTGAAGACGTTGGCCATATCGGCGACGTGAATCAGGGGTTCGCCGGACTTCAGGAAAAACACGGCGCTGAAAGAATTTCGGATACGGGTATACGGGAGCTTACCATCATGGGACAGGGCCTCGGACTGGCATTGCGTGGTCTTCGTCCGATTGCAGAAATCCAGTACCTGGATTATCTCCTTTACGGTCTGCAACCCCTGAGTGATGATGTGGCGACCACACATTACCGTACCAAGGGCAAACAGATCTGTCCGATCATTGTGCGTACCCGCGGTCACCGTCTGGAAGGTATCTGGCACAGCGGATCGCCCATGGGCATGATCATCAACGCCCTCCGTGGAATGTATGTATGCGTACCGCGCAATATGGTGCAGGCAGCGGGTATGTACAACACGCTCCTTCAATCCAACGACCCCGCGATCGTCATCGAATGTCTCAACGGGTATCGACTGAAGGAAAGAATGCCGGCCAATCTGCTGGAGTTCCGGGTTCCGCTCGGTATTCCCGAAGTTATCCGCGAGGGCGACGACATTACCATTGTGTCCTACGGATCGATGCTGCGTATCATTCAGGAAGCGGCCTCTGTTCTCGAAAAACAGGGCGTTCAGTGTGAGATCATCGATGTGCAGACCCTGCTGCCCTTCGACAGAAATCAGATGATTCTGGATTCGCTGAAGAAAACCAGCCGGATCGTATTCATCGACGAAGATGTTCCCGGTGGCGCGGCGGCCTATATGTTTAACAAGGTGATGGAAGAGCAGGGTGGATATCGTTATCTTGATGTGGCTCCCCGGACGTTGACGGCCAAGGCCCATCGTCCGGCCTACGGAAGTGATGGTGACTATTTCAGCAAGCCAAATATGGAGGATGTGATCGACATTGTGCTCGATATGATGGCCGAATAATAAACATCAAAATACCATATCAAAAATAAAGGGGATCAAACGATCCCCTTTGTTATCGGCACAAATTCGGTATGCTTAGGCGAGGTTGTGGAATACCCGCTGAACGTCTTCGTCCTGCTCAAGGCGGTCTACCAGTTTGAGCACTTCCTGAGCTTTTTCTTCGTCGAGCTCCACGGTTACCGTCGGGATCCATTCCAGCTCGGAGCTGATGGGGTTGAGCCCCTTATCTTCCAAAGCTTTCTGGAGTTTGCCGAAGTCGGCGAAGGCGCAACGCAGAACCAGAACCGTTTCATTGTTTTCACCGGAACCTTCACCCATTTCTTCCAGACCGTGGTCGATCAGTTCGAGTTCGAGTTCTTCCTGGTCGATTCCGTCGGGGTTGAGTTTAAACACGCCCATGTGTTTGAACTGGAAGGAAACGCTTCCGGAAGTACCCATGGATCCGCCGCCCTTGTTGAAGTGGCTTTTTACATTGGCTACGGTTCTGACGTGGTTATCGGTTGCGGTTTCCACGAGGAGGGCAACGCCGTGGGGGCCGTATCCTTCGTAAAGAATCTGGTCGTAGTTGGCCGTATCCTTACCAAGCGCCCTTTTGATGGCTGCTTCTACACGATCTTTCGGCATGCCGATGCTGCGTGCGTTCTGGAAGCAGCGACGAAGAGCCGGGTTGTTATCAGGATCAGGACCTCCGGCTTTAACGGCAATCACAATTTCTTTTCCGAGGCGGGTGAATTGCTTGGCCATGCGGTCCCAACGGGCAAACATGGTGGCTTTTCTTACTTCAAATATACGTCCCATACGACTTGTTGAAATTTCAGGTTTTGAGGAGGCAAAATTAACAAAAATAGCCGTCCGGCCCTGAAAGCTGAACGGCTATTTCCAAGAAATAGGGTCAGAACCCCTTATTTTTTATTTTTTTGGAGATGGCTGTGCTTTTTCCCGTACGCGAAATAGATGATAAAGCCGAGGAGCAGCCAGCCGCCCAGGCGAGCCCAGTTTTCCCAGCCGAGTCCGAAGATCATGGCGCCACAGGCAATGATTCCGAGGATCGGGAACAGGGGAACAAACGGGGTTTTGAACTGACGGGGCATATTGGGTTCTTTTTTGCGCAGGATAATTACTGCTGCGCAAACCAGAATAAAGGCGAACAAGGTTCCGATACTGGTCATGTGACCTACCACATCGCCGGGAACAAAGGCGGCGAACAAAGCAACCAGAACGAGGATGACAAGGTTCCCCTTGTAAGGGGTCTTGAATTTTGGGTGAACTTCGCTGAAGGTTTTAGGCAGAAGCCCATCACGGCTCATCGAGAAGAACACACGGCTTTGACCAAGCAACATGACCAGAATTACAGAGGAGAAACCGGCCAGGATGGCGATTGTTACGGATTTACTCAACCAACCGTATCCGGGCATAAACTCACGGATGGCCGCTACTACAGACGCTTCTCCACCTTTGGAAGGATCGCGGAAGAAATCTACGGGAGCCAGTCCTGTCAATACGTGTGCAAACAGGATATAAAGAATGGTACAAACCACGAGTGACCCAAGAATACCGAAGGGAAGGTCTTTTTTGGGGTTTTTTGTTTCCTGGGCTGCGGTACTGACCGCATCGAAACCGATGAAAGCAAAAAACACGGTTCCCGCCGCGCCAAGGATACCCATGATACCACCAAAATTATAAGAGATGCCCTGATGGTCGGTATAGGTTGTTGCCTCCGGGATATAGGGCGTGTGGTTCGCTTCGTTGATAAAGCCCCACCCGAACGCGATGATCAGTACCACGATGGTAACCTTCGTGATTACAATAAGGTTGTTCACGAAGGCCGATTCCCGTGTACCCTTGATCAGCAGCAAGCTGATGGCGGTAACGATGGCGAGTGCGGGGAGGTTAATGATTCCACGTACGCCGTCAACGGACGTTTGGAAGGGAGAGTGGCACCACTCATATGGAATTGGTTTGGCATTAAAAACTTCGACCAGTAAGTTGTTGAGGTATTCGCTCCAGGCAATACCTACCGTAGCAGCACCCACGGCGTATTCGAGCACGAGGTCCCATCCAATGATCCATGCGAGAAATTCGCCCATGGTAGCATAGGTGTATGTATAGGCACTACCTGATATAGGGATAGAAGAGGAGAGTTCCGCATAACAGAGGCCAGCAAAGGCACAGCCCACGGCGGCGAGTATAAAACCCAGTGTTACCGATGGACCGGCGTTTTGCGCGGCCGCAGCGGCAGTTCTCACAAACAGTCCGGCTCCGATAATAGCGCCGATTCCAAGTGCTACCAGACCCCAGCCGCCAAGCGTACGCTTAAGGCTGTTTTCCCCGACCTCACCGGCCTCATTCATCAAAGCACTGATTGGTTTTTTTACAAATAAACTCATACGGTGTTGTTATTGGTTATCAACTTTAACAGGTTAAAGATTTCTAAAAAAGTGCGGAAAAATAGTCAATTTCTGAGTTCCCCCCTGAAAAACTTTGCAGAATCTCGTTTCTTCGCGTTCAGGGGCCGACCGGGTTTTATCGATTTAAATCCTATATTGCGGCACCTTGAATAAAAACAAAGAATTCTGAATGGCAACAATTTCCGCTCCTGCGCCCAAATCGAACAGGCTCACATGGTATATTCTTGTGGCCATGGCTCTTGGAATGGCAGTGGGGTACATCGTTCATGAAAACGCCTCGGCGGAATTCATGGGCAAGTTTTCGAAAAACATTAACCTGCTTGGCAAAGTGTTCATTCGCCTGGTGCAGATGATCATAGCCCCGCTGGTATTTTCTACCCTGGTTGTCGGAATCGCCAAACTGGGTGACCTGAAAGCGGTAGGACGGGTAGGCGGAAAGGCCCTGCTCTGGTTTATTTCGGCTTCCCTCGTTTCCCTGACCGTAGGATTGATTCTTGTGAATATGCTGAAACCCGGCCAGTATATTGATCTTTCGCAGGCGGATACGGCAGGTGTTCAGGATCTTATTTCCAAAACCCAGGAGTTCTCGATCGAAAAATTTGTGGAGCATATCATCCCGAAAAGTGTAATCGAAGCCATGGCCACGAACGAGATTCTCCAGCTCGTGGTATTCAGTGTATTCTTCGGCGTAGCACTTACGGCTTTGGGTGAAACGGCCAGGCCCCTGATCCGTGCGCTCGATACCGTGGCTCACGTCATTCTCAAAATGGTAGGCTATGTGATGAATTTCGCCCCCTTCGGTGTGTTCGGTGCGCTGGCCGCCGTAGTGGCTGTCAAGGGTTTATCCATCTTTCAATTTTATCTTGTCTATTTCGTATATTTTCTGCTTGGTATAGCCGTGTTATGGGTTATTCTGCTTTCTGTAGGCTACCTGATCCTCGGCAAAAGAATCCGTGAATTGCTGAAACGCATCAACAGCCCGCTGCTGATCGCTTTCGGAACTACGAGCAGCGAAGCCGTATTCCCCAAACTTACCGAAGAACTGGAACGTTTCGGATGTAAGGACAAGATCGTATCCTTTGTTCTTCCCCTTGGTTATTCCTTTAACCTGGACGGAAGTATGATGTATATGACTTTCGCAAGCCTTGCCATTGCACAGGCCTATGGCGTACACCTCGACCTGGGCACCCAGATTACCATGCTGCTGGTGTTGATGGTCACCAGTAAGGGCATCGCCGGTGTGCCGAGAGCTTCCCTCGTGGTTGTACTTGCCACCTGTGCCATGTTTGGTATTCCGCCGGAAGGTGTAGCCCTGATCCTTCCGATCGACCATTTCTGCGATATGTTCCGTACCATGACGAACGTAGTCGGAAACGCACTGGCTACCAGTGTTGTCAGCAAATGGGAAGGCGAACTCACGGAACCGATCAATGACGTAAACCCCGATATATAAATTAAAGACTGGACTATGAATGAATTATTAGAATCTTTGAGACAATTGATTGATCCAGATTGGATACATGCCCATGGCGGATTGTACCTGGTGGCGTTTATCATATTTGCAGAAACCGGACTTTTTGTTGGATTCTTCTTACCGGGCGATTCTATCCTTTTTGTGACCGGAATGCTGATTGCCCAAGCCCCAGCTCCATTCCCCAATGATGCAGCCAATCTTATGTATTGGGCAACGCTGATAACAGTTTGCGGTATTATAGGGAACCTTGTGGGATATTGGTTCGGAAGAAAATCCGGACACCTTCTGTTTGAAAGAAAAGACACCTGGCTCTTTAAAAAGAAGCATCTTATCCAGGCAAAGGAGTTTTATGAAAAAAGGGGAGGAACCGCTATTATTGTTGCCCGCTTTCTGCCCATCGTGCGCACGTTTGCTCCTATCGTTGCGGGGATCGTTCAGATGGATCGCAGGAAATTCTTCCTTTATAACGTTGTTGGTGCCGTAGTGTGGGTTTTCAGCCTTGTTTTTGTGGGCTACTGGCTTGGCGAAAACGAATGGGTAAAAAACAATCTCGAAAAAATCATTCTCGGACTGGTGCTGGTAACTACCGCTCCCGTTCTCTATAAAATGGTATTTCAGAAGAAGAAACCGGCACCGCCGGCGGATACCGACCAGTCCTAACGGACCGACGCAAAACCAAAACCAACTTCCTCAGACTGTATGAATAAACCAACTTCCTCAGTCTTCAATCTCGTTGTGATTGTGGCTGCACTGGGGTATTTCGTCGACATTTTCGACCTCCTGCTTTTCGGAATGATCCGGACGGCAAGCTTGAAATCGCTTGGTATTACCCAGGCAGAAGATATTGAACGGATTGGGCTGATGCTCGATAACTGGCAGATGTGCGGCATGCTCATCGGAGGTGTTTTCTGGGGCATACTGGGCGATAAAAAAGGTCGCCTCTCGGTGCTGTTCGGATCCATCATCACCTATTCCATTGCCAATATCGCCAACGGATTTGTACAGGATACCCATACCTATGCCGTCCTGCGTTTTGTTGCGGGCTTTGGTTTGGCTGGCGAACTGGGCGCGGGCATTACCCTCGTCAACGAATCGATGTCGAAGGAGAAAAGGGGGATTGGCACTGCCATCGTTGCCTCAATCGGTATATTCGGTGCGGTATTCGGCGGTCTCATTGTAAAATGGGTCGGCGATTGGCGTATCTGTTATTTTATTGGAGGCGGACTCGGGCTGGTACTCCTGCTGCTGCGAATCGGTGTATTCGAGTCCGGAATGTACAACAACGTCAAAAAAGCCGATGTGGTGAAGGGCAAAATGACCATGCTCTTTACCGATCGCACAAGACGTACAAAATACCTCGCCGTTATTTTTTTGGCGATTCCGATCTGGTACATCGTTCAACTCTATGCCAAGTATTCCCCCGAACTGGGAGCCGCCATCGGTGTTCAGTTCCCTCCGGAAGGGCAGAAAGATGTGGCCATCAATGCAATCATGCTCACTTATCTCGGACTTACGTTGGGCGATCTGGCCTGCGGCCTTCTTTCGCAATATCTGAAAAGCCGGAAAAAAGCACTGATCTTTTTTATCGTGGGTACGATGGCGGCCATGGGGCTGTTTTATCTGATCGGATTCCGTGGTCCCGTTATCTTTTACAGCTGTATTTTCATCCTTGGTTTTATGGCCGGATACTGGGCCATGTTTATGAGTGCCGCAGCTGAATCCTTCGGCACCAATATCCGATCCACCGTTACCAACACGGCTCCGAACTTCGTACGCGGTGCGGTTATCGGCGTAAACAGTCTGTATGCCTTTCTCAAATACGAACAGGGCTTCGGCACCATTGCCGCCAACCTTACCGTGGGCGTCATTGTATTTGCCCTTGCGATTTGGGGCTGGTCCAAACTGGAAGAAACATTCGGAAAGGATCTGGATTACGTGGAATCCTAATACCCAACGAGTTCATATAAAAAAACGCCGCTTCTGAACAGAGCGGCGTTTTTGTTTGGGCTTATTCTTTAAAGATGATCTTCGAAATAACGGGTGATGGTGTTGAAGAGGTGAACCCTGTCTTTCCCGATCACGTTATGTTCGTGTCCGGGATACACCATGTAGTCGATCAGCTTGCCTTTGTCCACAGCCGCTTTCAGCATCATGATGCTGTGCTGCCATACCACCACGTCGTCCTGTGCACCATGAATCAGCATCAGCCGTCCCTTCAGGTTGTCCACATATTCCGTCAGTTTCGACCTGCGGTAACCTTCGGGGTTTTCCTGAGGCGTATCCATATATCTTTCCGTGTACATGATTTCGTAGTAGCTCCAGTCGATCACCGGACCACCGGCCACAGCAACCTTGAATACATCGGGGTGTTTCAGCATGATCGACGTAGTCATGAATCCACCGAAGCTCCATCCCATAAGCCCCATTCGGGACGCGTCGACATAGGGAAGGGATTTCAGATAGGCCACTCCGGTGAGCTGATCTTCCATTTCCGCTTCGCCGAGATTTCGGAATGTGGCTTGTTCAAATGCGCGGCCACGGTTTGCACTTCCGCGTGTATCCACGGTAAATACAACATAACCACGTTGGGCCAGATATTGGAACCACAGGTCATTGGTGCCGCCGTTCCAGGTGTCGCGGATCAGTTGCGCATGCGGCCCTCCATACTGGTAAACAATTACGGGATATTTTTTGGTTGAATCGAAGTTTACAGGTTTGTAGAGACGGCAGTAGAGATCAAACCCTCCCTTGCTTTTCAGCGTAAAAATGGTCATTTCGCCGAGCGCATAATCCCGGAGCGGATTTTCAGCGGTAAACAGGGAGCGGATCTGCTTTCCGGCTGTGTTGTACACGGACCAGCTGCGGGGAACAGAGGTGCTGGTATAGTGATCAAGAACCAGTGTTCCCTGTTCGTTTACCGAGCAGGTGTGGGTTCCGGCACCGGATGTGATGCGGGTAATTTTTCCGTTGTTCAGTGTTACACTGCAGAGATCGCGCGATATAGGGCTTCCAATGGTAGAATGGAAAAACAGGGTCTGCCCCTTCTGATCAAATCCCGCCACATCGGTAACCACCCATTCTCCCCTGGTGAGTTGGCGTATAAGCTTACCTGTTGTATCGTAAAGATAGAGATGGTTGTAGCCATCGCGCTGCGATTGCCAGATAAACCATTCGGGTTTGTTTTTTACGAAGAGTACCGGATGCTGCGGTTCGGTATATTTCTCATCCGTTTCTTCGAACAAGGTTTTTTCGAAGGCTCCGGTTTCCGCGTTATAAACGTTGAGTTTGGTATGGTTCTGTGCGCGGTTTACCACGGCGAGGTATATTTTCTTTTCATCGGGACTCCAGGCAATATTGGTGAGGTATTGCTCTTTGGGCTCGCCGGTATTCAGGAACACCGTTTTACCTGAGGCAATATGGTAAACGCCTACCGTTACTTCGTGGCTTTTACCACCCGCCATGGGATATTTGATGTTGACGTTTTTGGCAGGATAGGAGGTCCAGTCGATAACCGGGTAATCGGTAACCATGGTTTGGTCCATGCGGTAATAGGCGATGGCCTGTCCTGAGGGCGACCAGAAGGTGCCCTTGGTAATTCCGAATTCGAAGCGGTGTGCACCCTGACCGTTTACGATTTCGGGATTGGATTCGCTGGTAATGGCCTTATGGGTTTCTCCGTTTGAGTAATACAGGTTATTGCCGATGGTGAAAGCGATATTGCCGGACGCTTCATCAACATCAATATTGGCCGCTTCTGCGGGGAGCTGACGTTTGGAGATCAATTTTACGGTTCCGGTTTTCAAATCGTACCGCATTTTTTTGCCACCTGCCAGAAACCAGAAGGAGTCGGCGGACTCCCATTCGATTGTGGGGAAGCCAATGATTCGTACAGAAGGATCTGCGGTTGAAACCGCTGCTGAAAACTGTGAAAAGTTGAGGATTTCGGATTCCTTACCACTGAGGGCGGATTTGCGGATCAGCACATCGTTTCCGTTTCTTTTGTCGATAAAGGAAAGGGCATCCGGCGTTCCCTTTAGCCATTTAAGCTGACGGAGTGTTTGGGGCGCGAGTTGGGTCCGGACGTTAAGGAAGGCGTCCTGCATGGTTAGCTGCTTCTGCTGGGCATAAAGCGAACCCGTGCAAACGAACATGCACACGGCTAAAGCGAGATTCTGCATATGCGAACAATACTTTTGTGAAACCGCAAGATAACACTATTCGCCATACGCGGATTGCCGCTTATGTAAATGAAAAGGGCCGCGAATGGCGGCCCTTTCGGATATTTTAAGCTCTCTGGGAGCTGTTGGTTAGAGTGTTTTCAGAACATCGTTCATTGCGCGAACAGCATCAGCGCTCTTGTTGAACGCAGCCTGTTCTGCATCGTTCAGTTTGAAGTCGATGATCTTCTCCCATCCGTTTTTACCCAGCACAACGGGAACTACAAGAGAGATATCGCTCTGCCCGTATTCACCTTCCAGATAAACGCCGGAACTGATCAGTTTTTTCTCGTCGCGGAGAATGCTTTCCACCATGGCAGCAGTACCGGCGCCGGGTGCGTACCAGGCAGAAGTACCGATGAGTTTGGTGAGGGTTGCACCACCAACCATTGTGTCGGCAACGATCTTATCCTGTTGCTCCTGTGTGAGGAAGTTGGTTACAGGCGTACCGTTCCAGGTAGCGTGGCGGATCAGCGGGATCATGGTGGTATCTCCGTGCCCACCAATTACAACTGCATTCAGATCGGAAGGAGAGCATCCAAGAGCCTGGCTCAGGTAATACTTGAAGCGGGCTGAGTCGAGCGCACCGCCCATACCGATTACACGGTTTTTGGGCAGACCTGCCGTTTTATAGGTGAGATAGTTCATTGTGTCCATGGGGTTCGACACAACGATGATGATGGTGTTGGGAGAATATTTGAGGATGTTTTCGGTTACACCTTTTACAATACCGGCGTTGACACCGATCAGTTCTTCACGGGTCATACCGGGTTTACGGGGAAGACCTGAAGTGATTACTACCACATTGGAGTCGGCGGTTGCTGCGTAATCGTTGGTAACACCTTTGATCTTGGTATCAAAACCCAGAAGCGCGGCGGTTTGCATCATATCGATGGCCTTGCCCTCGGCAAAACCTTCTTTGATGTCAAGCAGGATTACTTCTTCGGCCAGTTCTTTCCGGGCGATATTGTCGGCACAGGTAGCTCCTACAGCTCCGGCTCCTACGACAGTAACTTTCATGGAAGCGTTTATTTTATATAATGATTAAAAAAGAATTTGTCGTGCAAAGGTAGGGAGTTTACTTCTCATTATAGAGTTTCAGTATGGCGCCGGGTTTTACGTTGCCTTCGTGTACCCGCAGGAGATTTCCCTTTTTATCGTAAAATGCCAGGTACGGAAGCGAAGTGACGCCAAAAAAGGAGGGGATAAAATACTTGGTATCCCTTCCAATCATGATATTGGGATAGTTTTCCAGCTTGTATTTGGCTTTAAAGTCGCGGATCAGCTCCATGGGCTGGTAGGACGCCATCACCAGCTGCAGGCCCTTGATTTTGTCCATGAGGCCCAGAATATCCTCGGTCTGGTGCTGACAGTGATCGCAGTCCGGACTGAAATACATCACAATTACCGGTTGGTTTTTCTTCAGCTGTGCCTTGGTAAGCGTGGTGACGCTGTCGGTGGCCAGCAGCTCAAAGGGAGGAACCGTCGGAAAACGCTGGTAAGCGGGTTTGTCCTGGGCATGCAGGGATGTGCCTATCAGCAGCAGCATCAATACTTTAGCAAGAACTTTCATTCGGTGTTTTTTTCTCAAAACTAGGGCTTTAGGGTTTGACTAAGGGTTAAAAAATATTTAACAAAGAAAATCGGTCAAGCTCCGAAAATTTCGTAACTTTCCGAAAAGTTCGGAGATGAGCAATGCATTTAAGCCGGAGCCCCTTTCCCATCAGGAGGAGGAGGCCATGCTGGCGGTCTGGAAAACAGGAACCGGGTTTATCAAGGATTTTCTGGAAAAGGTTCCTGAGCCGCAGCCTCACTACAATACCTTCACGTCAACGATCAAGAACCTGGAGAAGAAGGGATATCTGTCGGGGAGAAAGAGGGGGCTGATGTATGAATATACCCCGCTGATTTCGGAGGAAGAGTATAAAAAGCATTTTCTGCGGGATGTGGTTCAGAACTATTTTTCCAACTCGTATAAGGATTTGGTAGCGTTTTTTGCCCGCGAGCAGAAAATCAGTGAACGGGAGTTGAAAGAGGTCATGGATATGATTCAGAAAAACAGATCCTGTTAATTAATAATCTGCCATATGTTGATCTATCTGATAAAAGTGTCGGTTTCCCTTGCGGTTGTGGTGCTGTTTTATGGATTGCTGCTGCGCAAACTGACCTTCTACACGTGGAACCGTTGGTATTTATTGGGGTATTCCGCGCTGTGTTTTGTTCTGCCTTTCTTCAATATATATGATTTTATGGATCCTGCAGCCCCGGATGCGGCGCTGCTTAGTGCCCTGCCCACATTGGGGGTAACGGGCGTGCCACAGAATGAATTTGCTGCCGTGTCTTCCGGTTTGGAGTGGGGTAGGATCCTTTCCACGCTGGTGGTGGGAGGGGCGTTGATTTCCCTGGTAAGGTTTCTGGTTCGTATGGTTTCCCTCCGATCACTGCGAAACCGCTCGAAGTTGTTGATCGATGGCGGGGTGAAAGTCTATTCCCTGGATAGTGAGCCCGGTCATTTTTCGTTTGGGAACAGCATATTCATCAACGCCGGAGATCATTCCGATTCGGATTTGGAGCGGATTCTGCAACACGAGCTGGCCCATGTACAACAGAAACATACCGTGGATTTGGTTTGGGCCGAACTTCTCTGTGTGGTTCTGTGGTTTAATCCTTTTGTCTGGATGCTGCGCCGGGCGATCCGGCAGAATCTTGAATTTCTTGCTGATGATGCCGTGTTGAAACAAGGGGTAGAAGTAAAGGCCTATCAGATGTTGTTGGTGAAGGTGGTGGCCGGAATGCCCAATCAAATGGTAACGCCTTTCGGATTTTCCTTTCTTAAAAAACGTATAGCCATGATGAACAAAAACAAAACGGCCAGAATTCAACTGGTGCGATTTCTCTTTATGTTGCCCTGTGTGGCAGCCCTGTTACTCGCTTTTCGCCAGGCACCCGATAAAACAGTGTGGGAGAGCCGGGTGATTGTTCCCGAACGGCTCGTGCCGGAATCGGTACTCCGGGAAGACACGGTTCCGAAGAAAACCCTGTCGCCGACACCTCCCGGAAAAACGGAGAAAACGCCCGTGCCAACGAAGCCTTCGGTATCAAACACACCGCCTGTACCTCCGGTACCTCCTGTTCCCCCCACACCTCATTCGGTGAAAGCAGCGGTTCGTGCGGTTCCGGATACCGCAAAACCCTTCAAAAACATTACTGTTCGGGGTGCACAATCGGGTGAACATCCTCCTTTGATTGTTGTGGACGGGGTACCGCAACCTCCCACGACCGACTTAAATACCATTGACCCGACGGGCATCTTAAGTATCACCGTTCTCAAGGAAGAAGGCGCCCTGGCTAAATATGGGAAGGATGGGAAGTACGGAGTTGTGTTGGTGGAAACGGTAAATGCAAAGCCCGCCAAAACGGATTCCTCAGTGCTGAAAATGCGACCCGGCAAGGATGGGAAAAGTCCGGATGCCCTGGTGGTTTTCAATGGGAAGGAGATGAGCATGGCGGAATTTGAGCACCTGAAAGTGGAACCGGCCAGCATTAAATCGGTGGACGTGCTAAAAGGTGAAAACGCCACAAAAATTTATGGTTCCAAAGGGGCTGGCGGAGTGATTCGTATCACTTCCAAATAAAAATTCCTACCTTTGCTGCCTAAATTTTATTACACTTTTATATGGCAACTACCGCAGATATCAGCAGAGGTATGATCCTGAAACTGGATAACAGCCTCTACTCCGTAGTGGAATTCGGGCAGAACAAAACCGCCCGTGCCGCGGCAAAAGTTTGGGCTAAACTGAAGGGCGTGGACAATAACCGCAGTATTGAACACACCTGGAACAGCGGGGACACCATTTTCCCTGTCCGCGTTGAGAAAAAAGCTTTCCAGTTCCTTTACAAGGATGATTCCGGTTATAATTTCATGGATAATGAGACATTCGAACAAATTGTTCTGGAAGAGCATATGATCGATGCGCCTCAGTTCCTGAAAGACGGGCAGGAAGTGTTCGTGCTGGTGAACACCGAAACCGAACTTCCGATGAGTGTGGAACTCCCCGACAAAATTGTTTTGTTGGTGACCTACTCCGAGCCGGGAATCAAGGGAGATACCGCAACCCGCACACTGAAGCCCGCAACGGTTGAAACCGGAGCGACCGTTATGGTTCCCCTCTTCGTAAACGAAGGTGAACTTATCCGGATCAACACCAAAACCGGCGAGTACGTAGAGCGTGTGAAAGGATAAGAGATAACGTTAAAAATAGTAGAGGCAACCCCCTGGGGTTGTCTTTTTTTTATGGGGCTGATTTTGGGCGTTTTTGGCCATTTTTGACTTGTTTTCGCAAAAAAATGAGCGATTTTAGGCCGGATTTGCGCATTTAAACACCTATTTCCCTAATTTAGCCGCCCGTTTGTATTCATCTAAAAAACCTAAAAAAGACCAAATGGATTTTAAGCAAATTCAGGAGTTGATAAAGATCATCAACAAATCCAACATTGGTGAGCTGAGCATCGAGGACAAGGATTTCAAGATCACAATTAAGCAGAAAGAGGATCCCGTTCAACAGGTGATCGCAGCACCCCAGGCTGCAGCCTATGTTCCTGCCGCGCCTGCTGCCGCTCCTGTTGCTGCCCCCGCAGCACCTGCGCCCGCACCGGCTGCCGGTAAAGCTGCTGAACCCAAGGCGGACAACCTCATCACCATCAAGAGTCCGATGATTGGTACCTTCTACCGCAGCCCGGGTCCCGACAAGCCGCCCTTCGTTCAACCCGGCGATGACATCACTCCAGGAAAAGTGGTTTGCATCATCGAAGCCATGAAGCTCTTCAACGAAATCGAAAGCGAAGTAAAAGGCCGTATCGTAAAAGTGCTCGTCGACGATGCATCTCCCGTAGAATACGATCAGCCCCTGTTCCTCGTTGAGCCGGCTTAGGAAATTGTAAATTTTGAATCCAGATCGGGACCCATTCAAAATTTATAAATCCAACATTCTAAATAAAATAACAACGTGTTTAAAAAAATCTTAATTGCGAACCGTGGTGAAATCGCGCTGCGTGTCATCAGAACATGCCGCGAGATGGGAATCAAAACGGTGGCCGTATATTCTACTGCAGATAAAGACAGCCTTCACGTAAAATTTGCAGACGAAGCTGTTTGTATCGGACGAGCCCAGAGCTCCGATTCTTACCTGAATATTCCGCACATCATGGCCGCTGCGGAAATCACCAACGCCGATGCGATCCATCCGGGTTATGGATTCCTCGCCGAAAATGCCCGCTTCGCGGAAATCTGCGGCGAACACAACATCAAGTTTATCGGCCCCACGCCCGCACAGATCAATTCAATGGGGGATAAAATCACCGCCAAGGAAACCATGATCCGCGCCGGAGTTCCGGTTATCCCGGGAAGCGAAGGCCTTCTGGAAAGCCTTGAGCAGGCGAAATCCATCGCTGCAGAAATGGGTTACCCCGTAATCCTGAAAGCTACAGCCGGCGGCGGTGGTAAAGGTATGCGCGTGGTTTGGGACGAAAGCGAAATCGAAAAAGCCTACAATACGGCTAAGGCCGAAGCGATGGCCGCTTTCAAAAACGATGGCGTGTACATGGAGAAATTTGTGGAGGAACCCCGCCACATCGAAATCCAGGTTGCAGGCGACCGCTACGGCACCGTTTGCCACCTCAGCGAACGCGACTGCTCCATCCAACGTCGTCACCAAAAGCTGGTAGAAGAATCTCCTTCTCCCTTCATGACGCCCGAACTCCGTCAGAAAATGGGTGAAGCGGCTATCAAAGCGGCTTCTGCCATCAACTACGAAGGGGTCGGAACCATCGAATTCCTGGTCGATAAACACCGCAACTTCTACTTCATGGAAATGAATACCCGTATCCAGGTAGAACACTGCGTGACCGAAGAAGTGATTAACTTCGACCTTATCAAGGAACAAATCAAAATCGCCATGGGTGAAAAAATCTCCGGCATCAACTACGAACCTCAGATGCATGCCATCGAGTGCCGTATCAACGCCGAAGATCCCTATAACGATTTCCGTCCCTCTCCCGGAAAAATCACGGTACTCCATACCCCCGGCGGACACGGGGTGCGTGTGGATTCGCATGTATACGCAGGTTATGTTATTCCTCCCTATTATGATTCCATGATCGGAAAACTCATTACCGTTGCACGTACCCGCGATGAAGCCATCGATACCATGTACAGGGCCCTCTCCGAATATGTTATCGAAGGTGTAAAAACCACCATCCCCTTCCACCTGCAGCTTATGCAGAACGAAGATTTCCGGAAAGGTAACTTCACCACCAAATTCCTCGAATCGTTTAAACTTCAGTAAAACGAATTCCGATAAAACGAAAAGGCTACCATTTTTGGTAGCCTTTTTCCTTTCAAAACGCCAGACTCTATTCGCAAAAAAACTTATTTACCTGATTTTACTTTTTCCTTCTGTCCGTCCTTCATTCTATCCTTGCCTCTGGGGCCATGGCCTTTCATGGGGTGCTTACCCTTCATTTCCTTTCTTTTCTCTTCGAGAATTTTGAATTTCTCTGCGCCTACGATGGCTTTTATTTCTTCATTCCGTTCGGTACCCAGTGCCTTGAGTTTTGTTTTTTTATCTTCAGCACTCAACGACTGATCCTCACGCAGGGCCTTCATCTTTTGGGCGAAATTCTGATTGACGGCTTTTAGTTTGGCACTCTGCTCATCGGTGAGACCGAGTTCCGCTTTCAGATCTTTTTTAGGCTGTCCGTCTTTCTTTCCGAAATTTCCCGGACGATGCTGCCTGGCCTTTCTTTTTTCTTCAAGCGCTTTAAACTTCTCCGGTCCCAGAATGGATTTTACTTCTTCCGAACGTTCGGTACTCAGTGCTTTGAATTTTGCTTTTTTGTCCTCTGCACTCAACGACTTGTCCTCGCGCAGGGCTTTCATCTTTTGGGCGAAATTCTGATTGACGGTTTTCAGTTTGGCCCCCTGCTCGTCGGTAAGTCCGAGTTCTTTTTTCAGATCCATGCCCGGACGTTTATGCATCTTTCTGAATTCACCGGGCTGATGTTTTTGTATATCACGACGGGCAACGCGTGATGAATCGGATTTGTCCTGTGCCTGCAGCGATGCAAGGGATGCGAAAACGGCTGCGGCGAGAAGTATTGCTTTCCTCATATTTTTTCTGTTTTATAATCCATAGACCTCAACAGGGGAATGGAGTTTAATGAGGAATCGTTAAACAAATGCTAAGGCCGTTTACCGACGAACGATTTTTTTCGTCGCAATCCTTCGTCCGTTTTCATCGGTGAACATAACAAACTGAATGGCAGTACTTGAGGGAGGCAGTGTAACCGGGATCCGGTTTTCGCCTTCCACAATTCCGAAGGTTTTATTCATCTGAACAAAGCCCGCAGCGGAATAGAGATGAACCGTCATCTTTCCCTTCCTGGGGCTTTGATAGACGACCTGCAACAGGTTGCTGTTGATCGGATTCGTAATGGTCAGGTTTTCGGTTTCCGCCCGCGGAGCATTATTGCCCGCGCGCGGCTCCTCACTGTCCTGACGGAGAAGCCCACCAACAACAATCATGTTTTTCATGCTTATACCCAGATTGCCGGCGGCGTCCGGATCCGGAATACCTCCGTATTCCACTACGTATCCGGCAATATATTGCGGTGAGTTATTGTTGTTGAAAAAGTCGTTCCATTTTCCTGCAGCACCCACCGAGGAGGAGGTTGAATAGATTTCGCCGAAATGTTCTGAAGAGCTGTAGTTATTGGGTTCACCATCGTTCCAGTTGCTGTACACGCCAGCAATGGGCTGGGCTTTTCCCTGGTTGTTGGCACGCATAAACTGGGTGCCGGCTTCAGGACCGGTTACCCAATACCAGCTTCCTTCCGACCATTTTTGGCCGTTGGTTTTCGCCTGTCGGGTATATTCGTTTCTGCCGAGCGCCGCATTGATCACCTCATAGGCGTCTGATGCACCAATCCAACCGTTGGCCGAAAGTTTCTGAACAATAACATCGTTTTCTTCCTGTGAGGTGATGGTGGCCAGATACCCCTTCAATCCGTTGAAGCTCCGCTGTTCCGCAAGAGTCTTTGCATTTTTCCAGGTTTGGTATCCGGGAACAAATTCATAATAGTGACCGTTGTATCCGGCAACAATCTTACCAATGGAGAAGGCTATCTTTCTTTGATCGTTGGAAAGGGAAGTGGTGTAAAAGGTTACCTGACGCAGGAGCGCCTGGTAAACGGCAGCAGATGCCGTTCCCTTGAGAAAGAATTGTCCGTTATCCGCATCAAACTCTTTGGTTATTCCGGCGGGTAGGGTAGCCGCACAATCGATCACGTCTCCTTCCTTGTAGTTTTCAACAATGGAGATGGTCATGCCTGTGAGATCGTAGAGGCTTGTGAGCGTAACCTGGTCGTCAATAATAATGGGGAAACCCGGAACCGTAAAAATTTGATCGGAAGTGCTGGTATTAACCTGCTGGGCCGGGGACTGCCTGCTGATGAAAAAAACAAGCACAAGCAGTAAGAACATCCTCCGTAGGGTGTGCGTAGGGTGTTTCATAAAGGTATCAGGATTTAGAGGTCTGGGATATAGGATAAAGATACCGAAAAAATGCGTTTTCTGGCGTTGAAATTCAAGGCAATAGGGGTTTTCACCAATAGCAACGCGCTATTCTGAATCGGCACAGGTAATCTTACTAAGTACGATTCCGGTAAAATGGAGGTCGGAGAGGGAACGGAAGCGTATTTTACCTTCTATCTCCTCAAAGGGGCCGAAGCCTTCAATCAGTTGATCGCCGTTTTTGAGAAAGGCGACCTGGCGCACGGAGCTGGTTCCTTCGGAGTTAAACGTGTAGTCGGCAATGATGGTATCGCCTCTGAGATCGCCTGAGAGGGTTCCGCTGTTGGTATCTTTTCCGTCGATGCGGTAAAATAATTTTCCGGTGACTCCGGTATTGACGATGGTAATTTCGAGATGAATACTGTCTTTGCTGCCGGCGTCCGTTGCGAAACAATACTGTTCGATTTCCGGCTTGTTTTCCGAAGAATTGCTGGTGTCGGCGGAGGATTCGCTGTTGTTGCAGCCAAACAGGATAAGCGATACAGCCACGGAAAACAGATGCTTCATATCGGAAGGTGTTATCTTTCAAGTTACGAAAAAAAAGCGAATTCTGCAAATCCGCGCGGGCCACTTGAGTTGCCAAAAAATCCGCAAAATCGGGTTAACAAATCCGTTACTATCCTGTTATGTTGTATTTTCCGGAAAATTCCGGAAACATGCTGAAGTCCATTCTCGACAACGATTTTTACAAGTTTACCATGCAACAGGGGGTGATCCGTCTATTTCCCTTTGCCAAAGCACGTTACGCGTTTATCAACCGCGGTCAGCATGCTTTTCCCGAAGGATTCGCTGAAGTATTGCAGGAGGAAGTCAACAGGATGACATCACTCAAGCTGTCGAAAAATGAGAAACAGTTTCTGCGCGAAACCTGTCCCTATCTCGATCCGGTTTATCTGGATTTTCTGGAAGGATATCGTTATGATCCGGCTGAAGTAAAGATTCATCAAACCGGAGATCAGGTTTCGGTTGAAATCGAAGGACTTTGGTATCGTACGATATTATGGGAGGTTCCGCTGATGGCGCTGATCTGCGAATTGTTCTATACGCTGAACGGAAGCCATCGGAAGTCGGATGCGGAATTGGAGAAATTGACCGAGGATAAAATAGAGGGTTATCGCAAACTCGGTGTTACCGTAGCGGAATTTGGAACGCGGAGGCGGTATTCCTATGAGGTTCACCGTCTGGTGGTGGATGCTTTGAAGAAGTTTGGTGCAGGTGCCTTTATCGGAACCAGCAATGTACATCTGGCTATGGAATTCGATACCAAGCCCATCGGCACCCATGCGCACGAATGGTTTATGTACCATGCCGCCCATTATGGATTCAAGATGGCCAATGCTACGGGACTTGAAGATTGGGTGAACGTGTATCGCGGTGATCTTGGCATAGCTTTGTCGGATACCTTCACCACCCGGGTTTTTCTGAAGCAGTTTGATAAGATGTATTCCAAACTTTTTGATGGGGTTCGGCACGACAGTGGGGATCCGCTTCATTTTGCGGACGCTATCATCGAACACTACAATAAGATGGGAATAGATCCGCTGACCAAAACGATCATTTTTTCCGACGGGTTGAATCTCGAAAAAGTGGAGCGGATTGCCACCTATTGCCGAGGACGAATTGGTATGTCGTTCGGAATTGGAACCAGTTTAACGAACGATGCCGGACCTGCGCCGATGAACATCGTAATCAAGATGACGGAAGCGAGTACCGGCAACGGCGAATGGACAGAGGTGGTAAAGTTGTCGGATGAACCGGGCAAACATACCGGAACGGAACGGATGATCGCCCTGGCCAAAACGATTCTGGAGATCAGCTGATCTGTCCGACCGTATGGGGTTCTTCCTGAGCGCGGATCGACATGCACACCAGATCGATCAGGTCGATCGGAACGATTTTGTCCTTATCGGTTATATCCGAGTACATGCCATTGCTTTTTTCGATGACGAGTGATCCGTATTTCTCGGTAAGAAAGGGGTTGGTAAAATAGACGTTATAGATCTGCATGGGCCCCGAGTTATTCTTCAGTACGTCCGCAGTTTCCTTTTTCCCCTTCCAGGTAAATGAAATAACTAATTTCGGCATAACGTATTTTTTTAATCATCAGTAATCTGATATCCTGGCAGCAAACGCTATCTTCAATAATAAGAAATTTTTTTCAAAAAACGGTATTCACCGGGCCTTCCAGGGTGATTTTAGGAAATGCCGGATTTAAAAAAAGCCTCTCCGTTTGCACAGAGAGGCTGGTATTTGATCAAAGTCAGAACAGAGACTATCTCAGGAAGAGAATTTCGCGGTACTTCGGCAGTGTCCATTCCTTGTCGTCAACCAGGAGCTCCAGTTTGTCGACATGGTAACGGATATCGTCGAAGAACTTGCCTTTCACCTCGTCGCAGTAAGCGATGGCCTTCTCGCGGGTATCCGTGATTTTGTTGGCTACTTTACGTGCTTCGATCATTTTAACCACTTTTTCGCTGATGGCAGCGATATGGGTTGAGATCTTTTCCAGCAGTTGTTTCTGCGGGAGGTAAGTAGATTCGGGCAGTCCAACTTCTTTCAGACCTTTGATGTTTGAAAGAAGTGTGTTCTGATATTTAATAGCGGCGGGAAGGATGGAGCTGGTAGCCAGTTCACCCAGGATGCGCGCTTCGATTTGTACTTTCTTGATGTACTTCTCGAGTTCGATTTCGTGACGGGCTTCGAGCTCGGAGTGGTTGTACACGTTATTGCTTTCGAAAAGCTTTTTGGCTTTGTCGGTCACCATTGCGTCGAGCGCGAGCGGAGTTGTTTTCAGGTTGGGCAGACCTCGTTTTTCCGCTTCAGCAGCCCATTCGTCGGAGTAACCATCTCCTTCGAAGAGGATTTTTTCGCTGGCAACGATATACTCGCGGATAACGTGCATGATGGCGATTTCTTTCTTCTCACCTTTTTCGATCAGGGCGTCAACTTCTTTCTTGAATTGCTTGAGGGTTTCGGCCATGATCGTGTTGAGCACCGTCATTGCGTTCGCACAGTTCGCAGAAGAACCTACAGCGCGGAACTCGAATTTGTTACCGGTGAAGGCGAAGGGCGAAGTACGGTTACGGTCGGTATTGTCGAGAAGAAGCTCAGGAATGCTGCGGTGCAGATCGAGTTTGAGGATGGCTTCATCCTGCTCGTCGAATTTATCGCCTACGCGTTCTTTAACGTCTGCCAGTACTTTGCTGAGGTATTGACCAACGAATACAGAGATGATGGCCGGAGGCGCTTCGTTGGCACCCAGACGGAAGTCGTTGCTGGCAGAAGCGATGGAGGCGCGCATCAGGTCAGAGTAATCGTGAACAGCCTTGATGGTATTAACGAAGAAGGTAAGGAACATCAGGTTGGTCTTCGGCGTTTTACCGGGAGCCAGCAGGTTCACGCCGGTATCGGTGGCCATGCTCCAGTTGTTGTGTTTACCGCTACCGTTGATGCCGGCGAAGGGTTTCTCGTGCAGGAGAACACGCAGGCGGTGACGACGGGCTACACGGTCCATCACATCCATCAGCAGGGTGTTGTGGTCAACGGCGATGTTTACTTCTTCGAAGATGGGCGCGCACTCGAACTGAGCCGGAGCCACCTCGTTGTGACGGGTTCTCAGGGGAATACCCAGTTTATAGCTTTCGGTTTCGAAGTCGCGCATGAAAGCATACATACGCTCGGGGATAGAACCGAAGTAGTGGTCTTCCAGCTGCTGTCCCTTGGCCGGAGAATGGCCGAATACGGTACGTCCACTGAGTACCAGGTCGGGGCGGGCGTTGAACATGGCTTCATCAACCAGGAAGTATTCCTGTTCCCATCCCAGGGTCGGTGTAACCTTGGTGATGTTTTTGTCGAAGTAGTTACATACATCAACGGCAGATTTATTAAGAGCTTCCAGCGCTTTGAGGAGCGGAGCTTTGTAATCGAGAGATTCACCGGTGTAGGAAACAAAGATGGTCGGAATGCAGAGTGTTTTACCTGTTCCGATTTCCATGATGAATGCCGGAGAAGAGGGATCCCATGCGGTATAACCACGCGCTTCAAAAGTAGAGCGGATACCACCGTTCGGGAAAGAAGATGCATCAGGCTCCTGTTGAATCAGGGCTGCGCCGTCAAACTCTTCGATAGCTGTGCCATCGCTTTTCAGGGTAAAGAAGGAATCGTGTTTTTCAGCGGTTGTGCCGGTGAGGGGTTGGAACCAGTGCGTAAAGTGCGTTACACCTTTTGATTCAGCCCACTGACGAAGACCTGCAGCGATCTGATTGGCCATGTTGCGGTCAATCTTCTTGCTTCCCTTAATGGAAGCGACCAGGCTCTTGTAAGCTTCGTCACTCAGAAATGCACGGGCTTTGTCGAGGGTAAATACATTCTCACCAAAAACAGATGTTACCTTGAAGGAAGGGGCACCCTTCGTCTCATTGTTGTCGACCGAAAGATGTGTTAGCGCTTGGAATCGTAATGACATTGATACAAATTTTGATATTGCAAATCAAATGCATTCTCCGAATAAATCCAATAAATAGAATTTTTTTTCCAATAATTTTCGATTCTATTCAGTTAAACACGTGGTTTCGGCTTGAAAAAATTGAAAAATCAGTGTCGTAACCTTAAAAATTGTTATATATAAAAATGTTTAATTTGAGTAGGTCGAGAGAAATTCTTCCACACCGGAATTTTTGATTCGCGTTTCCCAATAAAAGGGACGCATGTCGGGAAAACGGAACGGAAACCCGCGCAGAGCCTCGTCTGTAGGGATTCCCATCTCTTCGGTAACCCAAAAATTCCCCCCATGGTTTTTTCGGAAATCGGTCAGCCAGGGTGTGGTATTGGTGATCACCGGGACCTGCATCGCACAGTATTCCAGCAGTTTTGTAGGCGTCTGATAGCAGAACGGTGCCACATTGGGAATGTAGTTGATGGCGTAGCGGGATTTTGCAAGAAAGTACGGTACTTCCGAAACCGGAACCGGCTTGTGAAACACGATATTCGCCCGGTCGCGGTAGGCGTTCCTGAATTCTTCCGTCGAATCCCCTAAAAGAAGGATTTTTTTCCGGCTCAGCGACGAGTGGGAGAGGGTATGCAGAATATTTTCCGGTTTACGATGCGGATGCATACTTCCTACATAAATAAAATCATATTCTTTCCGCTCGTCGGGAACCTGCGGCAGTGTCGGCGGATACACGCCCATGTCGCGGATTCCATCGGGTACACCATCCGAAAATCCCAATTCCTGCCGGATATATTCGCTGGAAAAAAGCCGGAAATCGGGCCGGGTTTGGGCCAGCGCTTTAATTTTATCCTTCAGTTTCCGGAAGGGCGGAACGGAAAGGGACGCATATTCATGGATAACAGGAACTTTTTTTTCAGCCTCCGAACGTCGGTAATGGGTGCCCATAAAGTGCCAGACGGCCTTGACATCGGGGGGAAATTCTTTCGTTCCGGTCTTCCATACGCTTGTTTTCCAGCCCTTTTCGCCGAAATAACGCAGATAAGCCGTAAGTTCCGGCAAAAATGCACGGTGGGGGTGAACAAAAGCGATATGCATCATAATGACCTCTTTACCGAATAAAAATATGTAGAACTATTTAATGGCTGTTCGTACTTTTGCGCTTTCTCTAACATCCTTCATATTAATCATGGAAATTACCGTTAGTGTTGCCGGAAAGCTCGGTCTTCGTCCGGAAGAGTTTGAGATGATAAAGCAGATTCTGGGCCGTACCCCCAATTTTGCTGAACTGAGTGCCTACTCTGTAATGTGGAGTGAGCACTGCAGCTACAAGAATTCAATTAAATGGCTGAAGACCCTGCCCCGCAAAGGTGCCCGCCTTCTGGTGGAAGCCGGTGAGGAGAATGCAGGTCTTATGGATATAGGCGATGGATGGGGAGTGGTATTCAAAATCGAATCGCACAACCACCCTTCCGCCATCGAACCCTTCCAGGGGGCAGCAACCGGCGTTGGTGGTATTCACCGCGATATCTTTACCATGGGAGCCCGCCCGATTGCGGCGCTGAACTCCCTGCGCTTCGGTAATATCCAGGAAGATAAAACCCGCCACCTGCTGGCCGGTGTGGTACATGGTATCGGTCATTACGGCAACTGCTTCGGCGTTCCAACCGTAGGCGGAGAAATCTATTTTGAAGAATGCTATCATACCAATCCCCTCGTAAACGCCATGAGTGTTGGGGTGGTTAAAGCCGGAAAAACCGTTTCCGCAACGGCCGCCGGCGAAGGGAACCCTGTGTTCATCGTAGGTTCGGCAACCGGTAAGGACGGAATCGGTGGTGCATCCTTCGCTTCCGCCGATATCACCGAAGAAAGTGCAAAGGATCTGCCCGCCGTTCAGGTCGGCGACCCCTTCCAGGAAAAGAAACTGCTCGAAGCCTGCCTCGAAGTAATTGAAAAAGGTGGTCTGGTGGGTATGCAGGACATGGGAGCTGCCGGTATCATCTGTTCGACCGCCGAAATGAGCGCCAAAGGCGGTGTAGGAATGAAGATCAACCTCGACAAGGTGCCCATGCGTCAGAAAAACATGAAAGCCTGGGAACTGCTGCTCTCCGAAAGTCAGGAGCGTATGCTGATGGTGGTTGAAAAAGGCCGTGAGGCTGAAATCCTCGCCATCTTCGAAAAATGGGACCTTCCCTGTTCTGAAATCGGAACCGTTACCAGCGATGGAATGCTCCGTTTCTACATGAACGGTCAGCTCGAGGCCGAAATGCCTGCCGAAAGCATGGTGCTCGGTGGTGGAGCTCCCGTTTATGAGCGCGAATACAAAGAGCCTGCCTACTTCGCAAAAGTGAAGGCTTTCAATCCCGAAAGCATTGCGGTACCGGGCGATCTGAAAAGCGTAGCTGAAAAAATTATTACCATTCCCAATATTGCCAACAAACGCTGGATCTACAATCAGTACGACAGCATGGTTGGTACCGGAAACACCGCTACCAATGCGCCTTCTGATGCTCAGGTGGTGCTGGTGAAGGAAACCAATAAAGGGCTTGCCGTTACCGTCGACTGTAACAGCCGCTATGTATTCGCGGATCCCTTTGTGGGCGGAATGATCGCTGTTTCCGAAGCAGCACGTAACATTACCTGCAGCGGTGGTCTTCCGCTGGGCGTTACCAACTGTCTGAACTTTGGTAATCCCTACGACCCTGAAGTATATTATCAGTTTGTATACGCAATCAAAGGTATGGGCGAAGCCTGTAAGAAATTTGATACCCCCATCACCGGCGGTAACGTAAGTTTCTACAACCAATCGCCCGACGGACCGGTTTACCCAACGCCAACCATCGGAATGGTGGGACTCCTGGAAAGCATGGAAGAGAAAATGACGCTCGACTTCAAGGCGGAAGGAGATCTGATCTACCTGGTTGGTCAACAGAGAAATGATATTGGTTCGTCTGAATACCTTCATAAAATCTGTGGCGTAGAATATTCACCCGCTCCGCATTTCGACCTCGAAGAAGAATTCAACGTACAGGACAGCATCCGTAAACTGATTCACGGCAAACTCATCCGGTCTGCACACGATATCAGTGAAGGGGGGCTCTTCGTTACCCTTGCAGAAAGTGGTTTCAACAATGAGCTCGGTTTCGATGTAAGCATCGGAAATACTATCCGTAAAGATGCTGCACTCTTCGGAGAAGCGCAGAGTCGTGTGGTGGTTACCGTTAAAGAATCCGACCGCGCTGCATTCGAAGCGCTCCTGAACGAAAACGGCACCGCCTTCTCCTGTCTTGGAAAAGTAACGTCAGGTGCAACCATCATCGATGGTGAAAACTGGGGTGAAATCCGCGATTGGAAACACAAATACGACACCGCCATCGAAAACGTGATGGGGAAAGGTGTTGCAGAAGAAGCGCTGAGCGCCATCTAAACAGCTGATCAACTGTTTCCCTATACCAATCTCTGTATGGTAGTCTGGTAGACTATTGTACAGAGATTTTTTTTATCTTTAACCTGTATTGCCTTCCTGCAAAACATTAACAACCAACGAATTTATGTCGACGAAAAAAATTGCCGTGATCGGCGGCGGAAACCTGGGTACGGCCATAGCCGAAGGGCTGATCAAAAGCAGGTTTTCCAGGCCGGAAGATCTTATCGTAACACGGAGAAACACGGCAAGTCTGAAAAACCTTTCCCAGAAAGGGGTGGAGGTGACATCCGACAACCGTGCAGCGGTTCGGTCCGCCGAAGTTATTATTCTCGCAGTGAAGCCCTATAACTATCACGAAATCCTTAGGGAAATCAGCCCGGACTTTCAGCAGGGAAAACATCTGCTCATCTCAGTGATTACGGGTGTGTTGTTAAAGGATCTGACAGCGCACTCCGGTGTTGCCATACCGGTATTCCGGGCCATGCCCAATACCGCCATTGCCATTCAGGAAAGCATGACCTGTATCAGCTACAACAAGGCATCCGCAGAAGACATCAACTATGTAACCGATCTTTTCGCTAAGCTGGGCGAAGTGGTGGTAATCGATGAAAAATTGATGGATGCCGCTACCGTGCTCGGTGCCTGCGGTACAGCCTACGCTATGCGTTATATCCGAGCCAATATCCAGGGGGGAATTGAAATCGGGTTCGATGCGGCCACGGCGAGCCTGATTGCCGCTCAAACCGTTAAGGGGGCTGCCGAACTACTGCTACAGCGCAAAACGCATCCCGAGCAGGAAATCGATAAGGTAACCACGCCGAAGGGATGTACTATTGCCGGTTTGAATGAGATGGAACATCAGGGATTCAGCTCTTCCCTGATCAAGGGGATTGCCACGTCCTACCAGAAGATTGCCAGGGACTAGCCCATTCTATTAAGATACAAAAAAGGTCGGAAAAGTGCAAGAGGCGCTTTCCCGACCTTTTAAATGAGTATTACCCAGGAGTTTATTTCACGTTGACCAGGAAATAGTTCCTCTTGCCCTTCTGCACGAGGAGATACTGGTTATGAAGCAGTAGATCTTCTCCAAGCTTCTGCGCAATATCGCCAACCTTGTTGCGGTTGATGCTGATGCCGCCGCCCTGAACCATTTTCCGTGCTTCGCCCTTGCTGGGAAGGATTCCGGTTTCGGCCAGGAAAGAAACCACGTCGACACCGGCGTTGAGCTTGGAACGATCGTAGTCGATTTTTACGATGCCCTCCATATTCTCAAGATCTTCAACAGACAGCGCTTCTGCCGGGGCCGACTGGTTGGCAAATAGTTTCGCCGTAGTTTCGAGAGCACTGTCGAGAGCTGCCTGCCCGTGAATGAAGCGGGTCACTTCTTCCGCCAGTCGTTTCTGCAGAATACGAGCTCCGGGATCTTTCCTATGTTGTTCGATAAGGTCTTCGCAGGTGGGCTTATCGAGGAGGGTAAAGAGTTTGATCCATTTTTCGGCGTCGGCGTCGGAGGCGTTCAGCCAGAACTGATAGAACTGATAGGGGGTTGTTTTTTCCGGATCCAGCCAAACGTTTCCACCTTCGGTTTTACCGAATTTGGTTCCGTCGGCCTTGGTAACGAGGGGGCAGGTAAGCGCAAAGGCTTCGGTGCCGCCCATCCTGCGGATCAGTTCGGTGCCGGTGGTGATATTTCCCCACTGGTCGCTTCCGCCCATCTGCAGTTTTACATTTTTGTTTTTATTCAACCAGACGAAATCGTACCCTTGAATCAGTTGATAGGTAAATTCGGTGAAGCTGATGCCGGACTCGCCTTCAATACGTTTTCTTACACTGTCTTTCGACATCATGTAGTTGACGGTGATGTGTTTACCCACTTCGCGGATAAAGCTCAGGAAGGTAAAGTCGCGGAACCAGTCGTAGTTATTGGCCATTTCCGCCGCATTGGGCAGTGCAGGGTTGAAATCGAGAAAACGTTCCAACTGTGCACGGATACCGGCCTGGTTTTTGGCCAGGGTTTCTTCATCGAGCATTTTTCTTTCCTCCGCTTTAAAAGAAGGGTCACCCACCATTCCGGTGGCCCCGCCTACGAGGGCAATCGGTTTGTGCCCGGCTCTTTGGAGGTGAACCAGCATGAGGATAGGAACAAGGCTTCCGATATGCAGGGAGTCGGCGGTAGGGTCGAAACCAATGTAGCCGGTGGTCATTTCTTTCTTTAATTGCTCTTCCGTGCCCGGAGTCATGTCGTGAAACATACCCCTCCAGCGGAATTCTTCCACTAAGTTCATAAGTACTTCAGTTTGAGTAGATATTTTCAAGGAAGAGCAAAGGTAATGCATTCAGTCTAGTTATGTGTTTCAGGCAATTTGGGGTGAAAATCCGCGTTTTAATGGGGTGAAATAACTGTGTGGCAATCAGACCGTCCTTTGTATTTTTGGAAAAATGAATTACAGGCCCCTTTGAAACGCATTAATTGCTTATGCTGAAATCGTATAAATTATTGACATACAGTCTTATAACTGCCTGTATGTGGCTGGTTGGGATACTCATTCCCGGATCCCTGACCGCACAGTTCAGAAAATACTCCAACGAATTCCTGAATATCGGTGCCGGCGCACGTGGCTTGGGGATGGGGGGAGCTCAGGTTGCCGGCGTTCAGGACGGTACCGCCGCCTATTGGAATCCGGCAGGACTCGGGGCGGTAAAAGACGATCCCCAGCTGAACCTCATGCACGCCGAATATTTTGCCGGAATCGGTAAGTATGATTTTGCGGGCATTGCCCTTCCGGCAGGCAACAACAAAAGAACCATCGCCCTTTCGGTGCTTCGGTTTGCCGTTGACGACATCCCCAACACGCTCTTTCTGGTAGAACCCGACGGAACCATCAACTACAACAATATCCAGACCTTTTCATCAGCCGATTACGCCTTCCTGCTGTCCATGGGGCAGGAACTGAAAAGCCGGAATGAAAACCGAAAGATTCGTTTTGGTGGTAACGCCAAAGTCATTCACCGGAAAGTAGGGAAGTTTGCTACCGCCTGGGGATTCGGACTCGACGCGGGCATTCAGCTCATCCATCCGAAATGGAAATTCGGCATTGTGGCCAGAGATCTGACAACCACCTTCAATGCCTGGACTTTCTCCTTCACCGAAAGGGAAAAGGAAGTACTGTATCTCACCAACAATGAAATCCCGGTTAAATCGACCGAGCTCACGGCACCGAGACTGATTCTGGGGGGCGCCTATCAATTCAAGCTCAGCCGGAGTATCAACCTCGAAGCGGAAGCAAATGTTGACCTCACCTTCGACGGACAAAGAAATACGTTGATCAGCAGTGATCCCCTGAGTGCCGATCCAAAAATCGGTCTTGAAGCGACCTATAAAAATGTTTTCAGCATCCGCGCGGGCGTCAACAATTTTCAGCGTGGCCTGGAAGACGTCGATATTACCAACAGCAAAAAAGTTTGGATCTATCAACCTGCTGTCGGAGCCGGTTTTAAGATTTCAAGCGTGAATATTGACTACGCGTTTACCAATCTGGCGAACCAATCTAATCCTCTGTTTACCCACATATTTTCGCTCAGGCTCGACCTGAAGAAAAAAGAAAATTAATCCGTGAAAAATGAAGAAAATTTTCGTACTCTTTATTTTGTTATCAGGGATTGCCGCGAAGGCTCAATATACCAATAGCTGGATCGACCATTCAAAAACCTACTACAAATTCAAGGTCGGGGCTACAGGGGTGTATCGCATTTCCGGAGCTCAGCTGAGCAGTCTCGGCCTGGGAGATATTCCGGTAGAACAATTCCAGCTTTGGCGCAACGGGGAAGAAGTACCCATGTATTCTTCCATCGCCTCCGGAACGCTCGGGGCGGGCGATTTTCTGGAGTTCTGGGGTGTGCGCAACGACGGAAAAATGGATACCCGGCTTTATCGCGAAGCGCGTTTCCAGCAATCCGACCGGCACAGTCTGTTTACCGATTCGGCTGCATTTTTCCTTACCGTGAATCCTGGACCCAACAAGCGCTTTGTTCAACAGACCTATTCGCTCACCAACCTTCCCGAAAAGGAAAAATACTTCATCTACACTTTCGATACCACCTTCCGGAACCAGATCAACCCCGGTATTTACGCGTCGGTAGGGCAGCGGGTGTACAGTTCGGCATTTGACCAGGGAGAAATGTGGACCAGTGCGAATATCGGACCCAACGCAAGCCTAAACCTTTCGATTGCCAATATGTCGGTTGCTTCCGAGGGACCGGATGCTTCGCTGCTGGTGTCGGCTGCGGGAAATTCGCAAAAAATACGATCAGTAGCCCTGTCTGTAAATGGGAATGAATTTTACCAGCAGCTGATGGATTACTTTGCCGATTCGACCTTCCGGGTTGCATCCATACCCCGCTCCATACTCACGGCAACAACAACGGTGTCGGTAGCCAATCGTGGTACCGAATCGGGCGATCAAATGGTCGTAAGCCGAATCGCCCTGACCTATCCGCGTTTGTTCAGTTTTTCGAACCTCAGAAATTTTGAATTTACACTGGAGGCTTCGGCAACGCCGAAATATCTGGAAATAAACAACTTTACACACAATGCCGTAGCTCCGGTGATCTATGACCTTACCAATCTGGAACGGTATCCGGTCGATATTTCAACCCCCGGTACGTTTAAAGTGTTGCTTAACCCATCGCCCACACCGCGCCGTTTGGTGATGGTCAGCCAGGCGCCGGTAAACCTTCGTCCGGTGACCTTTATCCAGACCCGTAAATTCAGGGATTATCGTCAGGCGGCCAATCAGGGGAACTACCTCATTATTACAAGTCCGATCATTTATAACGGCGAGGCAGGCAATCCTGTCGAAAAATACCGTGACTACCGTAATTCTGTTGCCGGTGGAAGTTTTAACGCCAATATCTATGATGTTACAGAACTCGAAGATCAGTTTGCCTATGGTATCCTTAAGCATCCCATCAGTATAAAGGAGTTTCTCCGTTTTGCGCGCGAAAACTTCTCGTCCCCACTTCAAAATGTTTTGCTGATCGGCAGGGGAATGACCTATTCCGAATTCCATCCCCGTCAGAACAACAATGCGGCACATATTCTGAACCAGGTTCCCACCTTTGGTTATCCCGGATCCGATAATTTCCTGGCGTCAAACGATATGAGGAACGCTATCCCGGCAACACCTATCGGTCGGTTGGCTGCCGTGGATGCACAGGAAGTGGAAAGCTATCTGAACAAGGTGAAAGAATATGAGCTGGTACAAAAAACGCCATCCTGTTCAATCGCCGACAAAGCCTGGATGAAGAATGTCGTGCAGGTTACCGGTGCCAGCGATGCTGACCTCGGTACGCTGCTCTGTAACTACATGGACAACTACCGCGGAATTATTACAGATACCGGATCTTTCGGCGCAAAGGTCACCACCTTTTGTAAACGGACTACATCAGTGGGAGGGCAGGACGCAGCATCCGCGCGTCTGGCAGAACTCTTTGAAGAAGGAATGTCTGCGCTTACCTATTTCGGACACTCTTCTGCAACCGTATTGGAGTTCAGCATAAGTGATCCCGAAAATTACAATAACACGGGTAAGTATCCGGTGTTTTTTGTTAACGGCTGTAGTGCAGGTAACTTCTTTAACTGGAATGCTACCCGAACCACGGGCGGTATGAACCTGACCGAGAAATTTGTGCTCACACCCAACAAAGGATCCATCGCATTCGTGGCAAGTACCAGCTACGGAATTGTAAGTTATCTGAACGTTTATGTCAATGGCCTGTACAAACTCATTACCAAAAACGATTATCGGGCAACATTGGGCCAGAGCCATATCGACGCGATGAAAAATATTCTGGACAGGACGGGACTAGATGATCTGATGGGAAGAATGCACAGCGAGCAGATTACCCTGCACGGCGACCCCGCGATCTACATGAACACCTTTGATAAGCCTGACTACAACATTGAAGATGCGCAAATCAAGCTGTCGCCGAATTTTCTGACCATTGCCGAAAACAAATTTGATCTGAAGGTAAGGCTGTTCAATACCGGTAAGGCAATCAGTGATTCCGTACGGGTACATGTGGTCAGAAGACTACCCGACGACAGAACAGATACCCTTTTCAATGAAAAGATCGCGGGCATCCGGGCATTGGATTCGCTCCACTTTGTGGTGCCCATCGTAGCTACCACCGACAAGGGGATGAACAAGATCATCGTTACCATCGACCCCGACAATGAATTTGATGAACTCTGTGAATCGAACAATAGTGTGACCAAGGAATTCATGATCTACGGCGACGATGCAAGACCGGTTTATCCCTATGCCTATGCGATCGTTAACCAGCCGGTTGATAAATTCATGGCTTCTACTTCCGATCCTTTCGGTAAATTGATTTCCTACAAAATACAGGTGGATACAACGGAGCTGTTCAATTCGCCTATACTGGTATCCCAAACCATATCGTCTACCGGCGGCCTGTTGGAATTTACACCCTCCGTTACCTGGTTGGACAGCACCGTTTATTATTGGCGTACAGCCGTAGTTCCTCAGGATGGGTCCGAGGAAAAATGGTCCGTTTCGTCCTTCCTTTATCTGACAAACAGCACCAGCGGATGGAGCCAGGCGCATTACTACCAGTTTAAAAGAAACTGGTACGATCAGGTTGAACTCATGCCCGACAGGAAACTGAAATTTGATGTGCGCGACCTCGCCTTGAAAGTGTCTCAAGGGGTTTATCCGAATCTGGCTCCTGAGATTTTTTTGAACGATGAAAGCCTCGTGGTAGGTGGCTGCGGTACCTATCTCAATTCCATCGGTCACATGTTGATCAACAAATCAACGGGTAGACAGATCAACAACGCCACTGTTGGAACGGTCGGAAAATACGGAAGTCTTAACCCGCTTTGTCCGGATAACGGGATCCTGGGTCGGAACACCTTCTTTTTCTATTATAACAATCCAACCTGGCGCGATAAGGCCCGTGATTTCCTGGACAGCGTGCCCAATAATACGCTGATCCTGATCTGGAACTGGGGATCGACAGGGTACAACTCCAATCCGGAATTTATCGATAAATGGATTAACGACAGACAGGGTGGAAATACGGCATTGTACGATGTATATAAAAATCTCGGCCTGCATGCTATCGACTCATTCTATCATAATGTCCCGTTCTACTTCCTCCTGGAAAAAGACGAACAGGGGGTGTTGAAGGTATTGCACCAGGAGGCCGGCGAGGATGGACTCTCAACGTTTGTAGCCCGTCATAACTTTGAAAGATTACTGAGTAATGGCGTGATCAAGGGGGTTGAAACCTCTGCCTCCGGAGAATGGAAATCCATTCACTGGGATTCGGAATACGGTGGCGCAGAACCGGATGAGTCGGTATTCCGGCTCTATGGAATTCGTTCCGATTTTTCGGAAAGCCTGCTTTACGAAAGCGGTGATTTGCGGAAAGATACCACCCTGGATTTTGTTGATCCGAATATCTACAAAACGTTACGTCTGGAACTTCATCAGAACAGTACTGTTACACATATCCCGCGCCAGCTGAAATACTGGCGGATTGTTCATGACGAGGTACCGGAAGGTGCACTCTCTGCCAACAACTATTTCAGTACGCGCGATACGGTGGAAATAGGCGAGCAGATCGATTTCAAAATCGCTTTCAAGAATATCAGTAAAACTGATTTCGCCAAACTTAAAGCCAAACTGATTGTGATCGACAATAACAATGTTTCCCGGGATATGGGGCTGCAGGACCTGGACGAACTGCCGGCAGGACAAACCGATACGCTCAATATCCGCATCGATACCCGGCAATTCCCCGGAAACAATACTCTCTTCCTCGATATCAATCCCGACAATGATCAGGCGGAACAGTATCATTTCAACAACTTCCTGTACCGCGATCTGTATGTCAAACCGGACCAAACCAATCCGTTGATGGATGTGACCTTCGATGGACAACATATATTGAACCGGGATATCGTTTCTTCAAAGCCGCTGATCACCATCAAACTGAAAGATGAAGCGAAGTATATGCCGTTGGTTGACAAGGAGAATATTCTTGTAACCCTGAAATATCTGGAGAGCGGTGGCTGGACAAGAACCTACACGGTGGATGAAGATACTTTAAGATTTACACCACCGACTGATGCGAATAACGACAATACGGCCGTATTTGAATTCAGGCCGCATCTGCTTCAGGATGGTGAATACGAAATGACGGTTAAGGGTAAGGATGCCAGCAACAATATTGCGGGATCCAGCGAGTATAAGGTGAATTTCCAGACCTATAACAAACCGATGATTTCGAATATGCTCAACTATCCGAACCCCTTTACCACATCTACGGCATTCGTGTTTACCCTTACCGGAAGCGAGATACCCCAGAATATCCGTATTCAGATTATGACCATCACCGGTAAGATCGTTCGCGAGATCACGAAAGATGAACTCGGCCCGATTCGTATCGGTCGGAATATCACCGAATTCAAATGGGATGGTACCGATCAGTACGGACAGAAACTGGCCAATGGTATTTATCTCTATCGAGTGATCACCAGCCTCAACGGCAACTCAATGGAGAAGTTCAAGGCCGAATCCGACAAAACGGATAAGTTCTTCAATCAGGGTTACGGTAAAATGTATCTGATGCGATAATCCTCCAACCCGATAACTTTGCCTATCAACGGCCGTCGGAAACGATGGCCGTTGTTTTTTTAAAATCAAGGTTGGTGATGCGGAAAAGGATCAGGCAGAAAATCGATCCTTGAATGCGATGATGGGGCGTTCGATGTATTTGTAGGTTAGTTGTGCAACGGCAATGGTGGGTGGAATGGCAACGAGAAACTGCACCAGCGGAGAAGCGTCGATATGAAAATAGGAAAATGTCTTTTGCATTCCGGTGACCACAAAGGAATGAAAGCAATACATACTGAAGGTTTGTTTCCCGAGTTTTTGCAGTACCGGCATCCGATCCAGCGGAATCAGCTTGAATTTCCCGAACGAAATATTGATAATGATATACGCGTAACCCAGGCAGAGGATGATTTCCATAAAGGGCAACCAAGGATATTCGTTCATATGGAAGCCGAAACAGAGAAGCAGTAAGCTCAGGGCATAACACAAAACCACCTTACCACGGGAGTGGTTGATGATGCTTTTCAAAAAGGGGGTGTCGCGGGTAGAGAACAACGCCAGCAGTAAGCCCATTCCGAAATTGCAGATATAATAAATGCTGTAGGGGCGGTGGAAACGTTCCAGGGCAAACAGCGAATAACAAAAAATCAGAAGACCAGCCAGCGTGAAGAGCACCGCGTGCCGGTAGTTGAAATGGGGAAAGGCCAGAAAAAACAGACCCAGCACGAGGTAGAACTGCTCGGTAACACCCATTGCCCATAGGTTGGCAAGAGGGAAAAGGATGTCCTGCGGAAAATAGTTGTGAATGAGCAGCAGGTAGGGCCAGAGCTTTCCCGTTGTCAGTCGGTCATGGAGCACATGCTCAAAGAAGAGTGCCGTTCCGATTGCCGCAAGAGCAGCCAGGTAAAAAATCGGGAGGGTGCGTATATAGCGGCGAAGCAGGTATCGCTTCAGGTTAAAGCCTCCCTTATGGTTTACTTCGCCAATGGTAATATAGGCCAGCAGAAAACCGGTGAGCAGAAAAAAGAAACTGTGTCCGTTGACCCGTTTCAGCAAGTCGGTATGGTTGGCCAGAATAAGCAGAAAGGCCAGAAAACGCATGCCGTCCAGTCCCGGCAGGTAAGTATAGCTTTTCTTTACCGCTTCATTCATGAAGGAGTATTATTTAAGCGAGAGCGAGCGCTGAATGTATTTGCCCACCACGTCGAATTCGAGGTTTACGGTGTCCCCGGTCCGGAGATTTTTCATATTGGTATGCTCCAGTGTGTACGGAATGATGGCTACGGTGAATTCGCAACGGGAAACATTAAACACGGTAAGGCTGATCCCGTTGAGGCTGATGGAGCCTTTTTCGATAATCAGCGCGGCGAAGGCTTCGGGGAAGCGGATAACAAATTCGCGGCTCCCGTCTTTTTCGGAAATAGCCACGCAGGTGCCCGTGGTGTCGACATGACCCTGTACCATGTGCCCGTCCAGGCGGCCGTTCATCTGCAGGCAGCGCTCCAGGTTGACGACGGTGCCGGGCGCCCAGGAGTTCAGGTTGGTTTTGCGAAGCGTTTCGTCGATGGCGGTGACGGAATGCCAACCCGTGCCGACAGTTTCCACCGTCAGGCAGACCCCGTTGTGGGAGACGCTTTGGTCCGTCTTCAGTTCGTGGCTGATTGGGCTATTTATCCGATAGGTTCGGTTCGTTCCGCGGCTCTCAACGGATTCCACCGTTCCCAGCGCTTCGATAATTCCTGTAAACATGGCTGCAAATTACGTCCGGAATAGGGGAATTTTAAAATACTTTGTTTTTTGAAAGAGAATTCTTACCTTTGCCTCCCTAATTCACGTAAAGGAGGTATATAAATTATGTTAATCATCGACTCTAAAGACTGCGAAAACATTGACAAGGCGCTGAAAAAATACAAGAAGAAATTCGAAAAAGCGAAAACTCTTCTGCAACTGAGAAGCCGTCAATCGTATACAAAGCCGTCTGTTAAACGTCGCGCTGAGGTTCTCAAAGCAATCTACAAGCAACAGATTGCCAGCGGTAAGATCGAACTCTAGTCGTTTACGACCGTCAATATTTTTAAGGTTGGTAGTAAAGTTCTAACTTTGCTGCTAACCTTTTTATGTTTCAGCCTGATTATCATCCTGATATTGTCCCGTTCCTGGAATACCTCCGGCTCGTAAAACGTCGATCCCCACATACTATCCTGAGCTACGGAACGGACCTTCAGTTGTTTTTCACCTATCTTGCCCGCGCTTACGACGGCCTGACCGACCCCAAAGAGGTCACCGGCCCCATGATCGCCTCATGGCTCGTGGGAATGGAGGGTAGGAAAACGAAATCCCAAAAAACAGAGAAAGCTTCCCCCGCCACCATAAAAAGACGGTTGTCGGCCATACAGTCGTTCTACAAGTATCGGAGAAAAGCCGGCTTGCAGACCGATTCGCCGGCAGTGACCGTAAAAGCGCCCAAATCGGGGCGTAGGCTCCCGGTTTTTGTGGAACCGGCACAAATGGATACCCTCCTCCGTCACGTCGAATTTCCCGATACCCATAACGGATACATGGAGCGGCTGGTTATCCATCTCCTATACCATACCGGAATGCGGAGATCGGAGCTTGCGGGATTGAAAATCAGTCAGGTTGATGCCGCCCGGAAACAAATCCGCGTGATGGGAAAAGGCAGCAAGGAAAGATTGATACCGGTTTCGGACGAAATGCTTCAGATGATGGAGCTCTCCAGGTCCCGCGAATTTGTGGTGAGTGATGAAAAGGGAAAGCGGCTGAGCGACAAAAAGATCTACGAGATTGTAAAAAAGTATCTCAGTCTTGTCACCACCATTGAAAAGAAAAGTCCACACGTCCTGCGCCATACCTTTGCAACCCATTTAGCCAACAACGGCGCCGATCTCAATGCTGTAAAGGAATTGCTGGGCCACTCCAGCCTTGCTGCCACACAGGTTTACACACATAACAATATCGAAAAGCTTCGCGAAGCGTATCGGAAAGCTCACCCGAAAGGGGGATAGCGGTGCCCGATTTCCTTGCAAAAAAGCCGGTGTTTTTTTTGATAATCTGCATATTAAGGCCTACCTTAATAGTAGAAACCATATCGATGAAAAAACACCCAAGTTCTTTATTTCCTCACTATAAAATTGCGATGCTATGAACGTCAACATTCAGACCAGGCGCTTTAATGCAGATGGTAAACTGGTGGACTATGTGAATCAAAAATTGAAAAAACTTTCCACATTCCACGACCGGATTATTAAAGCGGATGTCTTTCTGAAATTGGACAATGTGGTGCACACGATAAAGGATAAGATTGTTGAAATCAGGGTACATGTTCCCCGTCACGACTTCTTCGTGAAAACCAGCTCTAAAACATTTGAAGAGTCTTTTGATCAGGCCCTGGATTCTCTGATTAATCAGATAAAACGCAAAAAAGAAAAGCAATTCGCATAAAAGATTATAAAATATTCAAAAGAACGTACAAAGACCTCCATCGGAGGTCTTTTTTTATGGCTGTACCGCGGCTTTTCGTTATATTAGCATTTTATTGCTTGCCTGTGATTGTTTAACTAAAATGACCATAATCTACTGCCAATGGCAAGTTCTGCTTCTGCGGTAAGCCGCTTTCATAATCAGGTTGCTTTAAAGTTTCAGTTGTACAACAGCCTGTTTTCTTCGCTGCCCTTTTATCGTATCGAAAGAACCGGAATTCTTCTTTCGCTTCTTCAGAACCATTGCGAAGAAGGATTCAAGAAAAAGAAGAGCCCCCGCGAAATCATCGAACATTTTTTCACCCAACATACCGCTGTTCAAACGGAACAGGAAAAGATTGATTTTCTTTTTCGTTTTGTACAGTACGTCGAACGTCAGGTCGTCCTTTTCGATGCGCTCGAAGATGCGGCATTCAGCGATGTAAACGATATGAATGGATTGGGTACCCTGAAACACCTGGAGTCGGAAGTGCTTCAGGAAAACAAACAGGACGCCCTGCTCGAAAAGCTGGAGAACTTCGCGGTGCGTCTGGTGCTCACTGCACACCCCACGCAGTTTTATCCCGGTCCGGTGCTGGGTATCATCAACGATCTTTCCAAGGCCGTTGCCGAAAACAATGTGGCCCAGATCAACACCTATCTGCAACAGTTGGGAAAAACACCCTTTTTCAAAAAGCAGAAACCAACGCCCTACGATGAGGCTGTAAGCCTGATCTGGTATCTGGAAAATGTATTCTATGCGGCATGCGGCCGTATCGTAAACAAGCTGGCACAGCAATATCCCGGCTATGATCCGGCGCGTCATCAGGTGATACAGATGGGGTTCTGGCCCGGCGGCGACCGCGATGGTAACCCCTTCGTAACTTCGGCCATCACGCTGAAGGTGGCGGCCGCCCTGCGCGGAAGCATTATCAAATGCTATTACCTTGATATTCGAAAACTCAAGCGTCGCCTTACCTTCAAGGGGATTGAAGATATTCTTACCCAACTGGAGGAAAGACTCTACGAACATCTTTTCATCCCGGCATCCGCACGCAGCCTGTGCAAGGAGGAAATCCTCAAGCCCCTGCTCGAGATCCGCGATAAATTGATTCATACACATAACGGCCTTTTTGTAAACCTGGTCGACAGCTTTATCCACAAGGTGCACCTGTTCGGTCTGTATTTCGCCACGCTGGATGTCCGTCAGGACAGCAGCATTCACCGCCAGGTGCTCGACCGGATTGCGGCTGAAAAGGATTCTCCGCTTGGCCCGGGATACCGGGAAGCTTCCGATGAGGAAAAGCTTCGCATACTCGCCACCGTTGAGGGGGATCTTGCGTATCCCGATTGGAATGAAGGAGTTGAAAAGGATACGCTGGCCGTAATCCGTGCCATCCGTGATATTCAGGATATGAACGGGGAGGAGGGATGCAATCGGTATATCATCAGCCAATGCGGCTCAGCCCTCCAGGTAATGGAGGTGTATGCGCTTTTCCGTTTATGCGGATGGAAATCGGCGGAGCTGAGTGTCGACATCGTACCGCTCTTTGAAACCATCGACGATCTTACCAATGCGGCCGATGTCATGCGTTCGCTCTATCGTCTCGATATCTACCGCGAACACCTGAAGAAACGCGGCAATAAACAAACCGTAATGCTCGGTTTCTCCGATGGTACCAAAGATGGCGGCTACCTGATGGCCAACTGGGGCATCTACAAGGCGAAGGAATCACTGACGGCCGTGTCCAAGGAGTTTGGTATCGATGTGCTGTTCTTCGACGGACGGGGCGGTCCCCCGGCACGTGGAGGCGGAAAAACCCATAAATTCTATTCTTCACTCGGTAAAAATATTTCCGGCAAGGAGATCCAGATTACCGTACAGGGGCAAACGGTAAGCTCCAGCTTCGGTACCATCGATGCGGCACAATTCAATTTGGAGCAGCTGCTCCATGCCGGAGTGTCGAACGAGCTGTTTAATCCCCGGGATACCACACTTAACAGCCAGGAAGAGTCGCTGCTGGAAGAATTGGCCAACGAAAGTTTTCAGGCCTACAAAAAGCTTAAGGACGATCCCCGCTTCCTGCCGTATCTCTCGGCCGTAAGCCCGCTTCGTTTTTACAGTGATACCAATATCGGCAGCCGACCCGCCAAGCGGAACAACAGTGGAAAGCTGACGCTGAAGGATCTCCGTGCCATTCCCTACGTAGGGGCCTGGAGCCAGTTGAAACAGAACGTTACAGGCTACTACGGCATTGGTACTGCCCTTCAGGCCCTGGAGGCCAAGGGGCGCTTCCAGGAAGCCCGGCAGCTCTACCGCGAGTCGCTTTTCTTCAAAACCCTGATCGACAACTGCGAGATGGCTATGAAGAAATGTTATTTCCCGCTCACCGAATACCTGTCCAATCATCCGGAATATTCCGCGATCTGGAACATGATCTATCATGAGTTCGAACTAACGCAGAAGTATCTGTCGCGGATGACGGGCAACAATGAGCTGATGTACGACTATCCGGTGGATCAGTTGTCCATACAGATGCGCGACCGGATTGTGCTGCCCCTGCTGTCGATTCAGCAGTATGCTATCCAGATGTTGCAGGATCCGAAGGTCAACAAGGATTCCTCCAATTTCAAGGCCTTGTATGAAAAGTTGATTACCCGATCGTCATTCGGTATTATCAATGCCAGCCGCAATTCCGCCTAATCGGAGGGCAGGCCCCGCGGTAAACCAAACCCAACCTGCAGAAACGGCAAAAATCGGCCCCCATCGGCCGGAAAGCCGGTCAGTGAACCGAACGTACAAGCGTACAACGCCAGAGAGGCCCAATCGGGGATCTGCAGCAGGGTTCAAAAAATAAGGAGGAAGGTCCTGAAACACAAAAAAGCCGGAGCTCTAGTCCGGCTTTGCCTGTCTGATTAAGATACGAATTTTTCCCGAATTGGCCAAATGGAGGTTTTGAGGGGTTGGGGGCTAACCCAATACATTAATAGCGAAAAAGCCGGGTAAAAACCCGGCTTTTTCTTTCATCAAAACTGATAGACGGCTGCAACTAGAAAATGGCCGCTCGATTTGCTGGTGCCCGATTTTTTGTCAAAAATCGACTCACTGGCATTATCAATTCTTATCTCAGGAATAATGGTCAACGACTGGATTTTGATATTGGCGGAGAGGGTGGTAGCGAAGATGTTACCACCGGTGAAGCCATAATCGGTGAACATGCCGGTTCTTCCGTCCTTGTCGTCGAAATACTCGCCACGGAGGGTGAAGCCGAGTTTTTCAAGCGGGTCGAAATTGAGGTACAATGCAGTTCCCCACCATTTTCCCTTGACATCCTTGCTGGTAATAACGTCGGTGTATTTGTTGCCGTTAACGCTGCCGTTAAGGCCGATTGAGAACTTATCGCTTACAGACTGGGTTACCACGGCATCGACCTGCCAGGTTTTGGAATCGAAGGTCGGATCGTCTTCACCGGCAACGAAACTCACATAGAGCTGGGTTGCTTCGGAAGCGGCGAGGCCGTACTGACCGATCACGAACTTTTTGGAATCCATCGGTGCGGATTTCAGGTCCGTCGGATTGGTGATCCCGAGCATGAAACTGTGTTTGCCGGTAGTGGCCTCCGCCTTGAGACCGGTGTGCTGGAAGGGGCCTTTGGAGAACAGGTACGACATGCTGTAGTTTCTGTTCAGGTTGGCGTCCGCCAGTTCGTATCCGATGTGCGTCCCCCAGGTACCGGCCACGAATTTGAGCCATTCTTTGGGGCTGTAGCTGACGTTCAACTGTTTGATTGCCAGGCGGGTGTTTTCGTCGGCATAGTTGAAATCCTCAGCCCTTTTTCCGAACCCAATATCGGCAACCAGCCCGACTTTGGACCAGCTGTGCTCTACCTTGGCGCTGACCATCCCCAACTCAAAGGAGTTATGGGAGTTGGTGAAGGAAGTTTTATCGACATCAGTACTCTTGTTGAAGGAATACCTGTAATAAACATCGGCGAAGCCGGATAAGGTGGTGGTTGACTTTTTTTCTTTCTCAATAGTTGTTTCGGTTTCCTGAGCCATGAGCGGCATAAATGCTGCGCATGCAAAGGCTGTTGCAAAAAATTTTTGTAACATTGTCTGCGTTTTTATTTGTTAATGAAAAAGGTGTGGTAGAGTATGGAATCAATGTACTAGATTGATTCTTCTACTGCGCCTTTTTCTGTTTCCACGAGCGTTTCCTTCACTTTGCCATTGTTTTGGATAAGCAATGTACCCTGAAGGTATTTTTCGTTGTGCTGGGTGGCGTCCAGGCCGATTTCTTCTTCTTCCTGACTAACGCGGAGCGGGAGAATGAAGTTGATGAACTTGAAGATGAGGTAAGACATGACGAAGCTGAATCCTACGGCGATGATCATCCCCTTGAACTGTGTCCAGAGGAAGCCGGTGTTACCGAGCCAGGCACCGTCGGCTCCATCGCTGTTAACAGCGGTTGTAGCGAAAACGCCGGTCAGGAGCATACCTACCATACCGCCCACACCGTGGCAGGGGAATACGTCGAGGGTATCGTCCAGTTTGGATTTTTGCTTGTAGTAAACAACAATATTGGAAACCAGTGCGGCAACAACACCGATGGTGATACTTTGCGGAATAGCCACGAAACCTGCTGCGGGGGTGATGGCCACCAGACCAACGACGGCACCGATACAGAAGCCGAGTACAGAGGGTTTTTTACCCCTCATCACGTCGAAGAACATCCAGGCCAGACCTGCCGAGGCTGCGGCAACGTTGGTAACGAAGAAGGCGGAAACGGCGAGTGGACCTGCACTGAGAGCCGAACCGGCATTGAAGCCGAACCAACCGAACCACAGAAGGCCGGTACCGATGAGTACGTAGGGGATGTTTGCCGGGGGGATTTCCTGATGTTCCATATGCGATTTCCGGCGTTTCAGCACCAGGGCACCGGCGAGGGCGGCGCAACCGGCAGAAATGTGTACCACGGTACCACCGGCGAAGTCGAGAACGCCCATTTTGTAGAGGAAGCCGTCAGAGTGCCAGGTCCAGTGCGCCAGGGGGCTGTATACCAGAAGGCTGAACAGGGCTATGAAAAGAATGTAGGAGGTAAAGCGAATTCTTTCGGCCACGGCACCAACTACCAGGCCGGGGGTGATGATGGCGAACATGAGCTGGAAGACGGAGAAAAGAGATTTGGGAATGGAACCCACGGGTTCTCCGGAGGCCACACCCTTGAAGAAGAGGTGAGTTGAAGGATCTCCGATCCATCCTCCGAGCGAGTCTCCGAAGCAAAGGCTGAACCCTACGACAACCCAGAGAACGCTCACCACACCGGCGGCAGCGACACTCTTGATCATGGTAGAGATAACGTTTTTACGGTGCACCATCCCACCGTAAAAGAAAGCGAGGCCGGGAGTCATAAGAAATACGAGGGCTGCTGCAACCATCACCCAGGTAATGTCGGCACTATTGTACGCTCCGTCTGCGTCGACATAGTCGGGGATTGAGGGAACGAAAATAGCGGCGGTAGCAACGAGGGCCAGTACGAGAAAAGGCGCCACTTGCCTAAATAAGATCTTTCGCATACGCATCTAGTTTTGTTTGATGAAATATTGTAATAATTGTAATATTAGTAATTATCCAAATCAAACGTATGCGTTTTCAAAGAAATGGAAAAAATATAAATATATAAAAAAGTATAATTTGATAAAACAAATGGGTGTTTTTTCGAAATATGTTGAAAATCAATTAATAATTCGAAAAATATTTGATATAAGATAAAATTATAATCTTTTTGAATTTGCGATTTTCGAATATTTTTACGGATATTTTAACGAATGCAATCGATTGTTTTTGGTATGCGGTTGCTTTTTACTCTAATTTCGGGGCCGAAATCTGATTTTTACCCCAAAATTGTGCGCATGAAACAGTTCTTTTCTGACCCCGTGACAAGATTCCGCTATATCGCCTGGTCCGAAGGTATTTCCTTTCTTCTTCTGCTCCTGATTGCCATGCCTCTCAAATACATGGCCGGTATTCCGGAAGGGGTGAAGTATATCGGTTGGGCCCACGGCCTGCTCTTCGTTCTCTACATCGCCCTGGTTCTTGAAATAAGGGCCGAACTCCGCTGGTCGTTCGGTCAGGTATTGCTCGCTCTGATCGCCTCCCTTCTTCCTTTCGGCCCCTTCCTCATCGACCGTAAACTGCTCCCTGCCCGGTAAACCGGATGTTGGGACTATAAATGGGGGAAACGACTTTAAATCGAATTTTTCGTATATGCTTCACCGTTATAGCTGTATAACAACGGAAGCGTTCAAAAAGAGCTGGAAGGGTATCCGGAATCGTGTTAATTATCGTATATCCAACACCGTTATATCCAATGGCTGTTGGATAATTTTAATGGGAGGAATAAAAAAGGTAAATACAATGCCGAATTAGGTAAGGTTACCGCACCTAAAACGCATTCTGCTCATCCGCCTTCCCCCTAATCGTGTTAAAGCCCGCCTTGCTTTCGCGTGGCGGGCTCTTTATATGTGTGTTGTGTGTACGCTGAACTAGGGGATGGTGCTCAGGAGCATCGACTGGTCTTTGGATTCCAGCAGTGAGTGTCCCATGAGGTATTCGTCGACCTTTCTTGCACATTCCCTTCCTTCACTGATGGCCCATACCACCAGCGACTGTCCGCGGCGCATATCGCCGGCAGCAAATATTTTGGGAATGGAAGTTTGGTATTCCTTTTCAGAGGCTTTTACATTTCCTCTTTCATCCAGTTCCACTTCCAGCTGATTGAGTAGTCCTTCCTGCTGCGGATGCAGGAAGCCCATCGCCAAAAGGGCCAGCTGACAGGGGATCTCCCTTTCGGATCCCGGAACTTCCGTGAAACTGGCCGGTCGTCCATCAACGCCGCTGGTCCACTGAAGATCCACAATGCGGAGCGCCTTCAGTTTTCCGTTTTCGTCGCCGATAAATTCCTTGGTGGCTACCGCCCACTTGCGGGTTACCCCTTCCTCATGCGAAGTAGTGGTTTTCAGCAGCATGGGGTAGGTGGGCCAGGGCATATAATCGGTTCGCTCACTGGGCGGCTGGGGCAGCAGTTCGAACTGGGTAACGGAGCGGGCACCATGGCGGTTCGACGTACCTACGCAGTCGGAGCCGGTATCACCACCACCGATCACCACCACATCCAGGCCCTTTGCTGAAATTTCCTCTTCGGAGAAGGGACGATTGCTCACGCGCTTGTTCTGTTGCTTGAGGAATTGCATCGCGAAGTAAACACCCTTGTTCTGACGACCCGGCACCGGAAGATCGCGCGGAATGGTAGAACCTCCCGCCAACACAACGGCATGGTATTCGCGGAGCAGATCGTTGATCGCCACATTTACGCCTACGTTGGCGTTGCACTGGAAGGTGATGCCTTCTTCTTCCATGATTCTGATACGACGGTCGATTACGGTTTTCTCGAGTTTGAAATCGGGTATGCCATACCGTAAGAGGCCACCGGGAACATCATCTCTTTCAAACACGGTTACCAGATGACCGGCCTGGTTCAGTTGGGCTGCGGCAGCCAGACCTGCGGGGCCTGAGCCGATAACTGCCACTTTTTTACCGGTGCGCACAGCGGGTTTTTTCGGTGTAACATATCCCTTGCTGAACGCGATTTCGATAATATGTTTTTCAATTTCCTCAATGGCTACCGGCGGCTGGTTGATGCCGAGTACGCATGCGCTCTCACAGGGCGCTGGACAGATGCGGCCGGTAAACTCAGGGAAGTTATTGGTAGAAACCAGAATATCATATGCTTCTTTCCATTTCTTCTTGTAAACGGCATCATTGAATTCAGGAATAATGTTGCCGAGCGGACATCCGCTGTGACAGAAGGGAACACCGCAGTTCATGCAGCGTGCCGATTGCTGGTTCAGCTTTTCTTCGCTGAAGAGTTCTACAAACTCCTTGTAGTGTTTTACTCTTTTTTTCGCCTCTTCTTTAGCTGGCGTTTCCCTGGTGAACTCCAGGAATCCTGTTGGCTTGCCCATATTCTAAGTTGATCGCTGTTCTGAAATTGATTAGGAAGTTTTTTTCTCGGATGCTTCGGCTTTCTGTGCCAGCACTTTCTTGTAGTCTCTCGGGAATACCTTTACAAAATGCGCGAGCTGGTTTTCGAAATCGTCCAGCACAAATTTCGCTACCGTACTTCCGGTGTAGGCGTAATGACGCTGGATCATGTCGTACAGCTCTTCGGTATCGCCGTTGCTTACCGGATCGAGATCCACCATTTCGGTATTGCAGAGTCCGGCGAACTGCCCCTTCACATCGTATACATAGGCAATTCCTCCACTCATACCCGCGGCAAAGTTGCGACCGGTTTCGCCGAGAATAACCACCCGGCCACCCGTCATGTATTCGCATCCGTGATCACCGATGCCTTCCACCACGGCTTTGGCGCCGGAGTTTCTCACGGCAAAACGTTCCCCGGCCTTGCCCCGGATAAAGGCTTCTCCGGAGGTGGCACCATAGAAGGCCACGTTACCGATGATGATATTTTCTTCCGGCACAAATCCGGCTTCCTTGGATGGGTAAACGATCAGTCTTGCACCGCTCAATCCCTTTCCGAAATAGTCGTTGGCATCCCCTTCGAGTTCCAGGGTAATACCTTTGGTATTGAAGGCCCCAAAGCTCTGACCGGCGGTACCGGTAAATTTCAGATGGATGGTATCTTCCGGAAGTCCTTCACCCCGGTATTTTTTGGTAACCTCGTTGGAAAGGATGGTGCCCACGGTACGGTCCGTATTTTTGATCGGGAAGCTTCCAAATACCCTCTCTTTGGATTCGAGTGCAGGCTGTGCTGTTTTGAGCAGCTGCCAGTCGAGCACATCCGCAATGCCGTGATCCTGCTCTTCCTGTTTGAACAAACCGGTATGTGCAGACGCCGGTTCCTTGTAAAGAATGGGAGAAAGGTCGAGTTTACTGTATTTCCAGTGGTTGATGTTTTCGCGCGTTTCCAGGCATTCGCTTTGACCCACCATTTCATCGATGGTTCTGAATCCGAGCTCTGCCATGATTTCACGTAGTTCTTCGGTCAGGAATCTGAAGAAGTTTACCACGTGATCGGCATTGCCGTTAAAGCGTTTGCGGAGTTCGGGATCCTGTGTGGCCACACCTACCGGGCAGGTATTAAGGTGGCACTTACGCATCATGATACAACCTTCTACCACCAGGGCAGCGGTTGCAACGCCCCATTCTTCGGCGCCGAGAAGGGTAGCGATGGCGATATCGCGGCCGGTTTTGAGCTGACCATCGGTTTGAACCACCACGCGGCTTCTGAGTTTATTGCGTACCAGGGTTTGATGTGTTTCGGCAAGGCCGAGTTCCCAGGGAAGTCCCGCGTGTTTGATGGAACTGAGCGGAGAGGCTCCGGTACCACCGTCGTGGCCGGCGATGAGGATAACATCGGATTTTGCCTTGGCCACACCGGCTGCAATGGTGCCGACACCCGCTTTGGAAACGAGTTTCACGCTGATACGCGCCGCGCGGTTGGCGTTTTTCAGGTCGTAGATCAGCTGCGCCAAATCCTCAATGGAGTAGATGTCGTGGTGCGGAGGCGGAGAAATCAATCCTACGCCCGGAGTGGAGTGACGAACCTTTCCGATCCATTCGTCCACCTTGTGTCCGGGGAGCTGCCCACCTTCACCGGGTTTTGCACCCTGGGCCATCTTGATCTGCAGTTCATCGGCTTCCGTAAGATAGAGGCTGGTTACACCGAAGCGTGCAGAGGCCACCTGCTTGATGGACGAGCGCATGGAGTCGCCATTCGGAAGCGGAGTGTAGCGGGATTCGTCTTCCCCTCCTTCGCCGGTATTGCTGCGTCCGCCGAGACGGTTCATCGCAATGGCCAGAGTGGTATGGGCTTCCCAGGAAATCGAACCGAAGGACATGGCTCCGGTTGCGAAACGTTTGTAGATATTTTCTGCCGGTTCCACTTCGCTCAGCGGAATGGAAGGACGGATTTTTTTGAATTGGAACAGGCTGCGGAGGGTGCAGGCTTTTTCGCTCTGATCGTTGACGGCCTTTGAATATTTCTTAAATGTATTGTAGTCGTTCATCCTGGTGCTGTATTGCAGCAGGTGGATGGTTGTGGGATTGAAGAGGTGGAATTCCCCCTTTCTTTTCCATTGGTAAACGCCGCCCACGGTGAGTCTGTCGACCGGAACATTTTTCCGGCTGAAGGCCAGTTGATGTTTGGCGAGCGCTTCGCGTGCGATATCGTCGAGGCCCATACCCTGGATGCGGGAGATGGCGCCGGTGAAGTATTTGTCGACCACGGATTGGTTGATGCCCAGGATCTCAAAGATCTGCGCGCCCTGGTACGACTGCAGGGTGGAGATCCCCATTTTGGAGAATACTTTCAGCAGACCATCGCAAACGGCTTTGATGTATTTCTGACGGAGGTCTTCCCACTCGTAGGGCGTATCCAGCTCTCCTGATTTTTTAAGGTTGCGGATGGTGGCCAGTGCCAGATAGGGGTTGATGGCTGTTGCGCCGAAACCGAGCAAACAGGCGAAGTGGTGAACTTCCCAAACATCGCCGGCTTCCACCACGATACCAACCTGACCACGCAGCCCCTTGCGGATCAGATGGTGGTGAACCGCGGAAACGGCCAGTAGGGAGGGGATGGGTGCGTGATCGGAGTCGATGGCGCGGTCGGACAGAATGATTACTTCAAATCCGTCTTCCACAGCGTCTACCGCGTAACGGCAGAGCCTGTCGAGTCCTTTCTGCAGCGATCCCGGTTTACCGTCGGCCTTGAAATAGGTTTGCAGTGTTTTTGCCTGGAAGATGCCGGTATCGATACTGCGGAGTTTTTCCAGTTCGGTGCTGGTCAGTATCGGGTGTTCCAACGCCACGGTATGGCAGTGTTTGGGCGATTCTTCCAGCAGGTTGCCGTTGTTGCCCACGTAGGCCGCAAGGCTCATGACGAGTCTTTCGCGGATGGGGTCGATGGGCGGGTTGGTTACCTGAGCAAAGAGTTGTTTAAAGTAGCTGGTCAGATGTTGCGGCTGGTCGGAAAGAACAGCCAGCGGAACATCGGTGCCCATGGAGCCGATGGGTTCCTTACCGTCGAGTGCCATGGGTTTGATGATGTTTTCGATGTCTTCGGTGGTATAGCCGAAGGCTTTCTGGTATTTTTTTATCGAAGCATCGGAGAGGTGGGTGAAGGTTACGCGCGGTTCATCCAGTTCTTCGAGGCGGATTTTGTATTGGTTAAGCCAATCGCCGTAGGGCTTTTGGGAGCAGATGGTATTTTTAAGTTCTTCGTCGCTGATGATGCGGCCCTGTTCCATGTCGACCACAAACATTTTACCCGGCTGCAGCCGACCTTTTTCGACGATGGTGGATTGGTCGACGGGCAGTACGCCGGTTTCGGAGGCCATAATTACGCGGCCATCGTTGGTTACGCAGTAGCGGGAGGGGCGGAGGCCGTTCCGGTCGAGGGTGGCACCGATGATTTTACCGTCGGTGAAGGAGATGGAGGCGGGGCCGTCCCAGGGTTCCATGATGGAAGCGTGGTATTCGTAGAAGGCTTTTTTAATCGGGTCCATGCTGTCGTTGCCGTCCCAGGCTTCGGGGATGAGCATCATCATTACGTGGGGGAGGCTGCGGCCGGTGAGGGTAAGCAGTTCGATGACGTTGTCGAGGCAGGCCGAGTCGGACTGGCTTCCGGAGACAACGGGGAGGATCATATCCAGTTCTTCCCGGGTGAAATAGGGGGTTTCAAAACCCTTTTCGCTGGAGCGGAGCCAGTTAAGGTTACCCTGAAGGGTGTTGATTTCACCGTTGTGGGCGATATAGCGGAAGGGTTGTGCAAGTTTCCAGCTCGGGAAGGTATTGGTGGCGAAGCGGGAGTGCACGAGGCCGAATGCGCTTACCATTCTTTTGTTGGAGAGATCGGTAAAATAGCTGCGGACCTGTGCGGTCATGAGCTGGCCTTTGTAAACGATCACCTTGTGGGAGAGGGAGGCGATATAGAAACCGATTTCGTCTTTGCGGATTACGCTGTTGATGGTATGGGTAGCGTAATTGCGCAGAACGAAGAGTTTGCGTTCGAAGTCGTCGGGGTTTTTGATATGGTCGGGGCAGGCGATGAACACCTGTTCGATTTCCGGTTCAACGGAGAGGGCGGTGGCGCCGATTCCGTCCTGGTTCACGGGTACGCGGCGGTAGGCGAGGATTTCGAGGCCGAGTTTTTCGGCGGCTCTATTTAAGATATCCCGGCATTCTTCGCGCAGTTTGATATCCTGCGGGAAGAAGATCATGCCCACACCGTAACGGCCGAAAGAGGGGAGGTGGACGCCGATTTTAAGACATTCGTCGAAAAAGAATTCGTGGGGGATCTGGATCATGATGCCGGCTCCGTCTCCTGTGTTGTTTTCGCAGCCGCAGGCGCCGCGGTGTTCCATGTTTTCGAGAATGGTCAGAGCGTCGGTAATGTTCTGGTGAGACTTATTCCCTTTGATACTCGCTACAAACCCGATACCGCAGGCATCGTGTTCCATCTGCGGTAAATACAACCCTCCGTTGTTCATTGCAGTTAGAATTTAGATATACATATTTGGTTCAAACAAAAAGTAGTTTGCCGGGTAGATCCGGCGCATACGGAAGGCAATCGTTGACTGAATAAAATTAGGGAAAAAAACAATGACGGCAGAAAAAAATCTAAAATTTTGGAAGCATGTTTGAATAAAAAATAACTAACGACTGTTATTTTTGAATATTATCCGGGTAAAAATTCGGTTATCGGGGGAGTAGGGCGGAAGAGTTTCCTGAAAAGGGGGAGAAACGCAGGTGGAATATTCGAAAAAAAAATATTCGAAAAAATTCGACGTAAAATTTTGGATTTTAAAACTTTCCGTTACCTTTGCCTTCCCAAAAAAAACGGACGGTTCCGTAAAACGAAGGGAGTTCTTTACAAGATTGAGATTCAATTGTATAAGCCACTTTAGCTCAGCTGGTAGAGCAGCTGATTTGTAATCAGCAGGTCGTTGGTTCGATCCCGACAAGTGGCTCAGAAAAATGGTTGAATTATTTTTTTCTGTTTCAATTTTTTGCTGCTAATTGCAGCCTCAAATTGCAACGGAGTCGGGCAGGTTCCAGAGCGGCCAAATGGGGCGGACTGTAAATCCGCTGTCTTTCGACTTCAGAGGTTCGAATCCTCTCCTGCCCACGAAATTTGTTTTTTCTTTTAAAGAAAAGGCGAACAGGTACAATTGGACCGAAAATTAATCGAAATTTGCCTTTGCGGAAGCGAGGGTAATGTATGCGGGAGTAGCTCAATTGGTAGAGCGATAGCCTTCCAAGCTATAGGTTGCGGGTTCGAGCCTCGTCTCCCGCTCGAAAGAGCTGCTGTAAGCAGCAACAAGCTGTTGTAGCTCAGGGGTAGAGCACTTCCTTGGTAAGGAAGAGGTCGAGAGTTCAATTCTCTTCAACAGCTCGAAAAGGTTGGCCCTCTGGGCTGGCCTTGTGTGATATGAAGAGTGAATGTGTTGATTTGCAATTCAAATCATATCCGCTGTAAGCATGTAGCTTATGGCTATTTATTTTAAAAACGCAACTAAAAACAATAACGATGTCAAAAGAGACCTTTAAGAGGGAGAAACCTCACGTGAACGTAGGTACTATCGGTCACGTAGACCACGGTAAAACTACTTTGACTGCCGCTATCACCGATATTCTGGCGAAGAAAGGTTTGGCGCAGAAAAAGAACTACGATGAAATTGATGGTGCCCCCGAAGAAAAAGAGCGTGGTATCACTATCAACACAGCTCACGTAGAATACCAGACTGATAACCGTCACTATGCGCACGTTGACTGCCCCGGTCACGCTGACTACGTGAAAAACATGATCACCGGTGCCGCCCAGATGGACGGTGCGATCCTGGTTGTTGCGGCTACAGATGGTCCTATGCCCCAGACTAAAGAGCACATCCTGCTCGCCCGTCAGGTAGGTGTACCCCGTATCGTAGTATTCATGAACAAAGTTGACCTGGTTGACGACCCTGAACTGCTGGATCTGGTAGAGATGGAAATCCGCGACCTGCTGTCTTCATACGGATTCGACGGCGACAACACTCCGATCATCAAAGGTTCCGCTACCGGAGCTCTCGCTGGTGAAGAGAAGTGGGTTGGTGCCATCACTGAACTGATGGATGCCGTTGACTCCTATATTCCCCTGCCTCCCCGTCCGATCGATCAACCCTTCCTGATGTCTGTAGAAGACGTGTTCTCTATCACAGGTCGTGGTACTGTTGCTACCGGTCGTATCGAGCGCGGTGTAATCAAAGTTGGTGACCCTGTTGAGATCGTAGGTCTTCAGGATTCTCCGCTGACTTCTACCGTAACAGGTGTGGAAATGTTCAAAAAACTGCTGGATCGTGGTGAAGCTGGTGACAACGCCGGTCTCCTCCTCCGCGGTATTGAAAAAACTCAGGTTCGTCGCGGTATGGTTATCTGCGCGCCGAAATCCATCACTCCGCACACTGAATTCAAAGGTGAAGTTTACGTACTGAGCAAAGAAGAAGGTGGACGTCACACTCCGTTCTTCAACAAGTATCGTCCTCAGTTCTACTTCCGTACTACGGACGTAACCGGTGAGTGTACGCTCCCCGAAGGAACTGAAATGATCATGCCTGGTGATAACACTTCACTGACTGTAAAACTGATCCAGCCGATCGCTATGGAGAAAGGTCTGAAATTCGCGATCCGCGAAGGTGGACGTACCGTAGGTGCTGGTCAGGTTACTGAGATCATCAAGTAATCTCCGGATTCTCAATAGGCCATTAGCAACATCGAAATTTTCTGATCTGCCGACCAGCAAAAAATCTTAATTTTGCTCCAAGGCAACCCCGATTTGCTAATGGCTTTTTCTACGGGCGTAGTTCAATGGTAGAATAGAGGTCTCCAAAACCTTTGATACGGGTTCGAATCCTGTCGCCCGTGCAGTAAGCACAGTTGCAGAAAATGGTTCCATTTTTTTCAACAACGACAACCAGTAATTTATGAATAAGATTAGCACTTATTTTAAAGAATCATACAAAGAACTGATTGAGAAGGTAACCTGGCCAACCTGGGAACAACTGCAACAGTCAACTATGATCGTGCTGGTTGCCACTCTGGTGATCACAGCTATCGTGTGGCTGATGGATTTGGCATCGAACTCTCTTTTAAAATTCATCTACCAATTAGTAGGCTAATGGAAGAAGCAATCAATCAGGTGGAAACCAAATGGTATGTGCTCCGTGTCGTAAGCGGCAAGGAAAGAAAAGTAAAGGAATATCTCGATAAGGAGATCTCCCGCGGAGGATGGAGCGAGGTGGTTAAACAAGTGTTTCTCCCCGTCGAAAAAGTATATAAGGTTCAGAACGGGAAAAAAGTTATGCGCGAACGTAACTACTATCCCGGCTATGTGATGATCGAAATCCAGGAAGGTAAACTCTCCGACGACCTGAAAGATACTATCAAAAATACTTCCAACGTTATCCACTTCCTCGGTAAGGAAAATCCCATCGCCCTCCGTAAAGCCGAAGTAAACAAAATGCTCGGCAAAATGGATGAAATGGCCGAAGCGGGTGGCCAAACCATGAGCGAACCCTTCATCATCGGCGAAACCATCAAAATCATTGAAGGACCTTTCAACGATTTTAACGGTATCATCGAAGAAGTGAACGACGAAAAGAAAAAACTGAAAGTAACCGTAAAGATCTTTGGTCGCTCTACTCCGGTAGAACTCAACTATATGCAGGTCGAAAAACTTGCCTAAAACATTCCCTGAAAAAATTCGGAAGCCAGCTGATTCAGCTGGCTTTTTTGTTGCTATGATCCTGAGCACTTCCCGCACGAGCTCTCCTCTTCGACTGTTCAACACTAGCGCGGAGCTCCCACACTGGCGCGAAGCCCATACTGGCGCGGAGCTCACACTGGCGCGGAGCTCACACTGGCGCGGAGCTCCTGCTCCGTGCCCATGTACCAATTTTTGAACCAGCGCCATCGCCCTGGGCAGTTTGCCTTGCGGCACTCCGTTCACCGTCCCCCTCCGCTAGAGGACGGATGCAGCCCGGGACCGGATAGATACTTGGATGAGCAGGATGCCGCACAGAGCAGGAGCTCTGCGCGAGAGAGGGTAATACGTTGTCGCACAGATCAGGAGCGCTTCGACTGTTCCACACACTGGCGCGGAGCTCACACTGGCGCGGAGCTCCTGCTCCGTGCCCATGTACCAATTTTTGAACCAGCGCCATCGCCCTGGGCAGTTTGCCTTGCGGCACTCCGTTCACCGTCCCCCTCCGCTAGAGGACGGATGCAGCCCGGGACCGGATAGATACTTGGATGAGCAGGATGCCGCACAGAGCAGGAGCTCTGCGCGAGACGGTAATAGGATGCCGCACAGAGCAGGAGCGCTGCGCGAGAGAGGGTAATAGGATGCCGCACAGAGCAGGAGCGCTTCGACTGTTCCACACACTGGCGCGGAGCTCCTGCTCCGTGCCCATGTTACCAATTTCTGAACCAGTGCTATTGCCCTGGGCAGTTTGCCTTGCGGCCCTCCGTTCACCGTCCCCCTCCGCTATAGGACGGATGCAGCCCGGGACCGGATAGATACTTGGATGAGCAGGATGCCGCACAGAGCAGGAGCTCTGCGCGAGAGAGAGTAATAGGATGCCGCACAGAGCAGGAGCTCTGCGCGAGACGGTTGGGCGATCAGGAAACCGGACCCTGAATGGTGCGCAACGGAAGATGGGGAGGGGATTCAGTTGGGGCACAAAAAATAACAGGCCCATTCTAGCAAGATACGAAAAAAACGGATATCTGCAAGAAGGGCGGGGCCGGTAATACATACCGGTGGGGGAGGAAGTGTGGTTTTTTTCCCAGCCACAACTCAAAACCGGGGTAGCCGCATAAAAAATAAAGGAGGTCACCAAAGGCGACCTCCTTTTTATATAGTTGGCCTGGATCAGTTAGATGTTATCGTCCTGATCGTTGTCGGAACCGTTGTCGTTGTTGTCGATATCGAAAAGCGTCGGTGTGTCCTGAGCAGGTTCTGCGGGAACTTCAACCGGTTCAACCATCGGCTCAACGGTTTCAGCCGGAGGAGCCTGAACGGGTGCTACGGGTTTTTTCGCGGGTGCTTTTTTGCGAGGAGCCGGTTTTTTGGCAGCTTTTTTGGGCGCAGCTTTTTTAGCCGGTGCGTTTTTCTTAGCGGCTTTCTTCGCGGGGGCGGCCTTTTTGGGGGCAGCTTTTTTTACTGCTTTTTTGGCCGGAGCCGCCTTCTTCGGAGCCGCTTTTTTTGCTGCTTTTTTAGGAGCTGCTTTTTTAGCTGCCGCTTTTTTGGCGACCTTTTTAACGGGAGAAGATTTTTTTACCGCCTTTTTGGCTACTTTTTTGGCTGCTGTTTTTTTGGCGACCTTTTTCGCCGCTTTTTTAGGCGCAGTTTTTTTTGCTGCAGCTTTTTTGGGGGCAGCTTTTTTCGCAGCTTTTTTAGCTGGAGCAGCCTTTTTTACGACTTTTTTGGCGGCAGCCTTCTTGGGAGCTGCTTTTTTAGCCGGTTTTCCTTTTGCTTTGGCCATTTTGAGAGAATTTTAATGGATTATGTAAGTTTACTGTATTTAAGCGGAAAAGGTAGGCAGAAAAAATTATATGCGGAAAAAAAAATAGCCGGATTTTTCCACAGGTTGTGGAAGCGTGTTTTCGGCGGAAAACCCTTTGGTAAAGGCCGAAAATAGTGGGGGAGAGGTTTGGAAAACCGAATAAAGGGTGTATCTTTGCAGCCCCAAAAAGAGCGTTCTTTTAATCGAGGCGTTTGGGAGTGTCTGGATTTCAGGCACGTTAACACCAAAAAATTTGAACAATGGCAAAAGAAATTACAGGCTACGTTAAGTTGCAGTGTAAGGGCGGACAAGCCAACCCGGCTCCTCCGATCGGTCCGGCCCTGGGTTCCAAAGGTATCAACATCATGGAATTCTGTAAGCAGTTCAATGCGCGTACCCAGGACAAAATGGGTAAAGTGCTTCCTGTACTGATCACTGTATTCTCCGACAAATCTTTCGAGTTTGTTATCAAAACTCCTCCGGCACCGGTACAATTGATGGAGGCGGCAAAAATTCAAAGTGGTTCCAAAGAGCCTAACCGTACCAAAGTGGGCAAGGTAACATGGGAGCAGATCGAAGCGATCGCCAAAGACAAGATGCCTGACCTGAACTGCTTCACCGTGGAAAGTGCCATGCGCATGGTTGCTGGTACTGCCAGAAGCATGGGTATTACTGTTGAAGGACAAGCCCCTTGGCAAAATTAATCGGTTAACCAAAAAAATTGAACGCTATGGCAACCACCAAGAAAAGAAAAGTAGCCGACGCTAAAGTCGATAAAAATAAAGTGTACTCCCTTAAAGAAGCCGCTGCTCTCGTTAAGGAAGTGAATATCGCCAAATTTGATGCTTCTGTTGACCTGCACGTACGTCTGGGTGTAGACCCCAAGAAAGCCGACCAGGCAATCCGCGGTTCTGTTACCCTTCCGCACGGTACCGGTAAAACCAAAAGAGTTCTTGTACTCTGCACGCCCGACAAGGAAGCAGATGCAAAAGCAGCAGGTGCCGACTTCGTAGGTCTGGACGAATTCATCCAGAAAATCGAAGCCGGATGGACTGAAATCGATGTCATCATCGCCACTCCGTCTGTAATGCCGAAAATCGGTAAACTCGGTAAGATCCTCGGTCCCCGCAACCTGATGCCGAACCCCAAAACTGGTACGGTTACCAACGACGTTGCTGCTGCAGTAAACGACGTTAAAGGTGGTAAAATCACATTTAAAGTGGATAAAGCAGGTATCATCCACGCTTCTATCGGACGTGTTTCTTTCGATGCACAAAAACTCCAGGACAACAGCGTGGAATTTGTGAACGCCATCATCAAGCTGAAACCTTCCACAGCCAAAGGAACTTACCTGAAAGGTGTAAGCATGGCCAGCAGCATGAGCCCCGGCATCACTGTAGATACCAAATCTTTCCTGAACTAAGCAGGAAATTTGTAAAAACACTTTAAAAAAAGAGTTATGAACAAAGAACAAAAACAAGAAGTGATCGAGCTGCTGAAAGGTAAGTTCGCCCAATATAACAACTTCTACATCACCGATACAGAAAGCCTGACTGTAGAACAGGTATCTACCCTCCGCCGTCACTGCTTCGACAAGCAGGTGGAAATGAAAGTGGCTAAGAATACCCTCATTAAAAAGGCGCTCGAAGCCCTCGACGGAGAAAAATACGCAGGTGTTTACGAAGCCCTGAACAATGTGACCGCTCTCATGTTCAGCGACAACCCGAAAGAACCGGCTCTGATCCTGTCTTCCTTCCGTAAGGAAAACAACGCAGAAAGACCCATTCTGAAGGCTGCGTTCATCAATGGTGAAGTATACACCGGCGACGATCAACTGGCTGCACTCACCAAAATCAAGACCAAAAACGAACTCATTGGAGAAGTTATCGGTCTTCTGCAATCTCCTGCAAAACGTGTACTGGCTGCTTTGCTGCACCATCACGAAAAGCAAGCTGAGGGAGCTGCTGCAGAATAATCAAGCATTCCTAATGGGGCCGACATGTTCGGCACCATTCCGAATATCAGCCTAACCTGAGGCGTTAAACCAGGCGAAACAAATTTTTTTAAACTCTCCGCCGGAGTCAAAAGCTGAGAAGGCGGAAAAAATTTTGAAATCATGGCAGACGTAAAAGTACTGGCTGAACAACTGGTAGCCCTGACTGTTAAAGAAGTTCAGGAGCTCGCTGACGTATTGAAAAACGAATATGGTATCGAACCCGCTGCTGCTGCTGCAGTTGTAGTTGCTGGTGGCGATGCAGGCGGAGCTGCTGCTGCCGAAAAAACTTCTTTCGACGTTATCCTGAAGAGCGCAGGCGCTTCTAAACTGAACGTTGTTAAAGTTGTAAAAGACCTCACCGGTCTTGGACTGAAAGAAGCAAAAGAACTGGTTGACGGCGCACCGAAACCTGTTAAAGAAGGTGTAAGCAAAGCTGAAGCTGAAGACCTGAAAGCGAAACTGACTGAAGCTGGCGCTGAAGTTGAAATCGCCTAATTCAGCTCCCGCTGAACAATATCAACCCCGCCCATCGGCGGGGTTTTTTGTTTCCCGGAATCGGCCTTCCGGAAAAAACAACTTACTTTTGAAATGTACAGTTAAGCGCTTATGACAGATATCCGGCTTCTTGTTGTTGAAGACGAGAAAAAAATAGCAGATACGCTGAAAAAAGGCCTGCTCGAAAATCATTACGATGTCGATGTGGCGTATGATGGAAACATCGGAAAACGATTGTTCCAGGCGAGCCCGTACGACCTCGTCATTCTCGACATCAACCTGCCCGGGCTCAACGGCTACGAACTCTGCCGCGAAATCCGCGCACTCAACGACAAGGTGCCCATCATCATGCTCACCGCCCTCGGTACCACCGACGATAAAATCACGGCCTTCGACGCCGGCGCCGACGACTACCTGGTGAAACCCTTCGCTTTCCGCGAACTCCTCGTTCGGATCCGCGCCCTGCTCAAACGCTCCCAATACGGAATGCCCACCGGCAACATCCTGCGCATCGCCGACCTCGAAATGAATCTCGACAGCAAGGAAGTTACCCGCAACGGCGAAAATATCCCCCTCACCGCTAAAGAATTTCAATTGCTTGAATACTTTATCCGGAATAAAAACCGCGTGGTGTCCAGAGCCGATATCGCACAGAATGTTTGGGAAATCGATTTCGATACCGGAACGAACGTAATCGATGTTTACGTAAATTTTCTCCGAAAAAAAATCGATAAAAACTTCGAACCCAAACTTATCCGTACGCAGGTAGGAATGGGCTATATTCTAAAAGAAAGCAACGACTAATGAAAATCAAATATCGCATAACCCTGCTCTTTACAATGCTCGTTCTCGCGATATTGTTTTCCCTTTGCTATTTCATCTATTATTTCAATGAACTGAATCGGGAGAAAAGCTTCCGGAACCGACTGCGCAACCGCGCACTCACCACCGTCCGTTATCTGATCGAAGTAACCGAAAGCAATACCGATCTGATGAAAAAGATCGACAGCAACACGGTGCTCTCCCTGCGGCACAAAGGCGTCCGTATTTACAACTACCTCAACGAACCCATCTACAACTACTACGATCAACCTTCCGATTCACTCTCGATCAGCCTGGATGTGGTTGACCGCGCGCGGATCGACGGGGAGTATTTTTTCAAGACGGGAAGGCGCGACGGTTTGTCGACCCAATACATTGACCGGTTCAACCGCTATGTGGTGGTTTTGGCGGCCTACGACAAGGATGGTCTGGAAAATATGGAACGGCTCCGCAAGATCCTGCTCTTTAGCTTTTTTGCCGGAAGTATCATTTCACTGCTGACCGGATATTATTTTTCCTACCGTTTGGTAAAACCGATCTCCACCATCATCGGCGAAGTGAAGGAAATATCCTCCCATAATCTCACAACCCGCATCAAGGCGGGCGAAAAACAGGACGAACTCAATCAGCTTGCCGCCACCTTCAATCAGTTGCTCGACCGCATGCAGGAATCCTTCGAAATCCAACGGCGGTTTATTTCCAATGCGTCGCATGAATTATCCACGCCGCTTGCGGCCGTTTCCAGCCAGATCGAAATCGTCTTACAGAAGGATCGGAGCACAGGCGAATACCGGGAAGTTCTGGAGTCGGTTTATGCCGATGTGGTAGATATGGGACAACTGATGCGCAGTTTGTTGGAGATTGCCAAAACCGGTTCGGGCGGCGCCATCGAACTCCATGAAATACGCATCGACGAAGTGCTGCTCCGCGTCGCCGGCGACATCAAAAAAGTGGATCCGGCCTATACCATGCATCTAAATATCGAAGATCTACCGGAAGACGGCGATCTTGTGGTTTTCGGAAACAGCGATTTGCTCTTCAGTGCCATCCGCAATATCGTTTCCAATGCCTGCAAATTTTCGCAGGACCATACGGCCAATGTGATCCTGAAAATAACGGACGATCAGGTTAGCATCAGTGTATCCGACAGAGGAATCGGAATTCCGACAGAAGAGCTCCCCAACATCTTCCAACCCTTTTACCGGGCAGGCAATACCGGCCAGAAAAAGGGATTCGGACTGGGGCTGGCCCTGGCCAACCGAATCGTTCGTTTGCATAAAGGGAATATTTCCGTAACTTCAGAGCAGGGCAAGGGAACCTGCTTAGTGATCACCCTACCGGCAGCAGACCATTTCCGTTCGGCAGGAAGGGATCTTTAATCGCATTTTAATCTGGTTTTAATTGGCTGCTAACACAGGGAGAACATATTTGTATAGAATATGCCTATCTCTGCGCGACATACGATTATCGGGGCGGTAACGGTGATGCTGGGACTAACCATCCTTAACATCCATCTTTTTCGTGAGACCCGCCAGTTACGCGCAGTCAACCGGGAATTGATCCTTAGAAACGACTCTATTCAGTCTGTGCGACTGAATCTTGAAAAAGTGTTGGTGAGTGCCGATGAACCCATCCCAACTGGATTTTCTTCATTAAAATAAAATTTTTGAATGGTCAGTGTAATTATACCCGTTCTGAACGAGCAGGACACTATTGCCAATGTAGTGCGATTTTGTCTCTCCTTTGCAGAAGTTGACGAAGTGATTGTGGTGGATGACAAATCGGTGGACGACACCGTTCGGCTCGCAAGGGAGGCGGGTGCCAAGGTAATTACCAGTACCAAACTCGGTAAGGGAACGTCAATGAAGGAAGGGATTTCCTACGCCCGCAATGAGGTGATTGTATTTATTGACGGGGATATCGATCCTTATCCTCCGGACACCATTCCTGCACTGGCGTCACCGATTCTCAACGACGAGTACGATTTTGTCAAAGCTACGTTTTCAAGAAATGCAGGCCGGGTTACCGAACTGGTTGCCAAACCGCTGCTCAGTATTTTTTATCCAGAACTGTCGAACTTTTCGCAGCCGCTCAGCGGCATGATTGCGGGACGAAAGTCCTTCTTTTCCAGGATAAATTTCTTCTCCGATTATGGGGTAGATATCGGGATTCTGATCGATATGTATCTGATGAATGCCCGGATAACGGAAGTGAACATTGGCTTTATCGAAAACAAAAGCAAGCCCTGGCACGCACTGGGCCGGATGAGCAAGGAAGTTGCCCGGGCCATCATATCCAGGGCGGTTGTTCAGAAAAAGGATACGGTTACACTTGAAGAAATAGAATCCATGAGCATCATTAAAAACCAGATGGAATTTGCCATTAAGGAACAGGTTAGGGGATTGAAGAAGATGGCCATCTTCGATATGGACAATACGATTCTTCGCGGACGTTTTATCGATACCTGTGCATCGGTATTCGGATTTGAAAGAGAACTACGGATCCTCCGCACGTCCGAAAACGATCCGGTTATTTTAACCAAACAGATTGCGCGATTGCTGAAGGGAAAGAGCTTCGGTGAATTGCTCAAGGTGGCCGAAGGAATACCCCTGGTAGACGATATCGAACCCACGGTGAAGGAACTGAAAGCCAGAGGATATATTGTCGGAATCATCAGCGATAGTTATGATTTCGTTACCGGGCATATCCGCAACAGGATAGGAGCCGACTACAGTTTGTCAAATGTTCTTGAATTTTCGGGAGGGCTGGCAACCGGAGAGGTGCAACTTCCGTCTTTCTTTTTTAATCATTCCGCCAGCCTCTGCAAGCACAATATCTGCAAGACAAACGCCCTGCAGGATATTGCCCGTCAGTACGACGTGAATCTCAGCAACTGTATCGCTATCGGCGACAGTGCCAACGATCTTTGTATGATTCAGAAATCGGGCATTGGGGTAGCTTTCTGCTCCAACAATGAACTGCTGAATTATGCCGCCGACAAAGTGATTTCAGAACCTGCTTTTTCGGCGATTCTTGAATTTGCCCAATAGTTTTAATCGCATTTTAATGCCGCATTAATTGCGGTTTAACCGGGGGCTTTTAGTTTTACAGAACTCAAACAGAACATCAAAATTCAAATCAGATGATGAGTAAAAAGGCATTTTTAGTAGCAGCAGGTGTATTTTCTGCTTCCGCACTGCTCGCGCAGTCGGTGGATGAAGGGAAGAAAATGCTGTATTACGAAAGATACGAGAGCGCGAAAAATATTTTCGCAAAGGAAATTTCTGCCAATCCTCAGAATGGAGAAGCCTATTATTACCTGACCCAAACGTTTATTGCCGACGGAAAGGTTGGATCTGCAGATTCGCTGCTTAAAACAGTAAATTCTGCAGCAGCTGCCGATCCTCTGGTAAAAATTGCAACAGGTCATGTGCAACTCCTGAACGGAAACAAGGCTGAAGCGACCAGACTTTTCGGGGAAGCCGTAGCCGGTGCCAAGAAAAAGGAACAGGCTGACCTTTCCGTTAAGGTTGCCCGCGCCCATGTTGACGCAAAGGATGGAGACGTCGATTATGCCCTCCAGCTTCTGGCGGATGCAGAAAAGAAAGACAAGAAAAATACAGATATTTATATCGTCCGTGGTGATGCATTCCGCAAGCAGGCAAACGGCGGCGGTGCCATGCAGTCGTACCAGGCAGCCCTGGCACTGGATTCCAAACTTGCCCGTGCGAAATACCTGATCGGAAGAATCTTCCTTTCTCAGGACAATCAGGAGATCTATGTACAGAACTTTAAGGAGGCCGTGGAAATCGATCCCGCTTTCGCTCCCGCTCTGTACGAACTCTATTATTACTATTATTTCCGCGATGCCAATACCGCGAAGGACTATCTCGATAAGTTTATCGCTTCCAGTGATCCCTCGGCCGAGCACGACTATATGATCGCCGATCTGATGTTCGTATCTCACCAATATGATGCGGCCATCGACAACGCGAAGAAAATTCTCGCTGCCAATCCGACTTCGGCTGAGCCCCGTCTCTTCAAGTTGATCGCTTACAGCCTCGACGCAAAAGGAGATTCGGTTCAGGCAAGGGAATATATGGATAAGTATTTCGCGAACCAGGCAGCCGATCAGCAGATTGCCCGCGACTACGAATTTATGGGTACGTTGCTGCTCAAATTCCCCGGTGAAGAAATGGCGGCTGCCGACAACCTCGAAAAGGCAGTGGCGATGGATACGGTTACCGAAACCAAACTGGGTTATATCAGCAAGTTGTCAGCCCTCTACAAAAAGCTGGAAGACAGGAGCCGGGAAGCTTACTGGCTCGGTGAAGCCTACAAACTACAGAAAGATCCTACCAATACAGAGTTGTTCAACTGGGGTATGGCACATTATTTCGCCAAGGAATACCAACAGGCCGACAGCGTGTTTGGGGTTTATGCCGAAAAATATCCGGATCAGGTATTTGGCTATTTCTGGAGAGCCCGTGCCAATGGTGCAATTGACTCGACCATGGAGCAGGGACTTGCCGTACCGCATTATACCAAACTGATTGAGGTAGCAGAGAAGGATACGGCAGCCAATAAATCACTGCTGATCCAATCGCACGGATACCTCGCCGCCTACCATGCCAATGTGGTCAAAGATTACGCGAAGGCGGTAGAACATCTGGACAGCGTTCTTGTTCTGGCTCCGGAAAATGCTGATGCGAAGGCCAACCGCGACATTCTCCAGAAAGTAGTGGAAAGAAACGCTTCCAAACAACAGAAGACAACCGCCGACAGTTCAGATAACAAGCAGACGGGCTCAGGCTCATCGGGCAGCGGCGAATCCGGTAGTTCCGGAAAATAATAACCGAATAATTCCGCCCCCGGGCGGACCAAGATAGTGAGTAGTGCTGATTTGAAACGGCCGTGGGATTCCTCCCGTGGCCTCTTTTTTTTATTTTTTCCATAGATTCAGGAAATTTCCTTACTTTTGCACTCCCCATAATTTGGGCTAATTAGCTGCGGACGTTTATACAATGGCCATTTGGTGTAAACGTCTCATTCTCATAATGTTAATAGGTTTTACCCGTTTTTCGGGCCTTATCTATTAGTGGAATACAAAGGGTCTATAGACGATTTAAGCGTAATTTTAAAAAACCGGTTTATTTACATATGTCTTCTACAACACTGTCAAACAGGATTAACTTCGGTAAAATCAAGAATTTAGCTGAAACTCCTGATCTACTTGAGGTACAGATTCAATCTTTTAAAGACTTTTTCCAGTTAGAGACCACTCCGGACAAACGTAACAACGAAGGGCTGTTTAAGGTATTCAAGGAAAACTTCCCGATTACCGATACCCGCAACATCTTCGTTCTGGAGTTTCTGGATTACTTTATTGACCCGCCGCGTTATACGATCGATGAGTGTATGGAGCGTGGTCTTACCTACGCTGTACCCCTGAAGGCAAAGCTCCGCCTGAGCTGTAACGACGAAGAGCACGTAGACTTCCAAACCATTATTCAGGACGTGTTCCTGGGTAATATTCCCTATATGACGCCCCGCGGTACATTCGTGATCAACGGTGCCGAGCGTGTAGTAGTTTCCCAGCTTCACCGCTCACCAGGGGTATTCTTTGGTCAGTCTGTTCACCCGAACGGAACCAAGATCTACTCCGCACGCGTTATCCCGTTCAAGGGAGCATGGATGGAATTCGCTACCGATATCAACAACGTGATGTATGCGTACATCGACCGTAAGAAGAAATTCCCGGTGACCACGCTGCTCCGTTCCATTGGCTATGAAACCGATAAAGACATTCTCGAACTCTTCGGCATGGCCGATGAAGTTAAGGGCGACAAGAAATCGCTGGAGAAATTTATCGGCAAACGCCTCGCTGCCCGCGTTCTCAGAACCTGGGTGGAAGACTTTGTAGACGAAGACACCGGTGAAGTGGTATCCATCGAACGTAACGAAGTGGTGATGGAACGCGATACCGTTCTCGATGAAGAAGCCATCGAAACCATTGTAGACATGGGCGTATCTTCTGTATTCATCCAGAAGGAAGAAGTCAGCGGCGATTACGCTATCATCTACAATACCCTTAATAAAGATACCTCCAACTCCGAACTCGAAGCGGTACAACATATCTACCGTCAGCTCAGAGGTGCCGACGCGCCGGATGACGAAACCGCCCGCGGTATCATCGACAAGCTGTTCTTCAGCGACAAGCGTTATGACCTCGGTGAAGTTGGTCGCTATAAAATCAACCGCAAGCTCGGCGTAAACCAAAAACTCGATAATAAGGTTCTTACCAAGGAAGATATTATCGAAATCATCAAATACCTCGTCCGTCTGACCAACGGTAAAGCTGAAATCGACGATATCGATCACCTCAGCAACCGTCGTGTACGTACGGTAGGCGAGCAGCTCTACGCTCAATTCGGCGTTGGTCTGGCCCGTATGGCCCGTACCATCCGCGAAAGAATGAACGTACGCGATAACGAAGTATTTACGCCCGTTGATCTGATCAACGCGAGAACACTTTCTTCCGTTATCAACTCCTTCTTCGGTACGTCACAGCTGTCTCAGTTCCTCGATCAAACCAACCCGCTGAGTGAGATCACGCACAAACGTCGTATCTCCGCCCTCGGCCCCGGTGGTCTGAGCCGCGAAAGAGCAGGCTTTGAGGTTCGTGACGTACACTACTCCCACTACGGTCGTTTGTGTACCATCGAAACACCGGAAGGACCGAACATCGGTCTTATCTCTACCCTTTGCGTACACGCGAAGATCAACGAGATGGGCTTTATCGAAACGCCGTACCGCAAGGTTGAGGACGGAAAGGTTGATTTGAAAAACCTGACCTACCTCAGCGCAGAAGAAGAAGACAACGCAAAAATCGCCCAGGCCAACACGCCGGTGGATGACAAGGGTAACTTCCTGGAAGAGCGCGTAATCAGCCGTGAAACAGGTGACTTCCCCATCCTCGACAAGAGCCAGGTAGAATATATGGACGTTGCACCGAACCAGATCGTAGGTTTGAGTGCTTCGCTGATCCCCTTCCTTGAACACGATGACGCCAACCGTGCGCTGATGGGATCAAACATGCAGCGTCAGGCTGTTCCCCTTATCCGTCCGCAGGTGCCCATCGTAGGTACCGGTCTGGAAGGAAAAGCTGCCCGCGATGCACGTATCCAGATCCACGCCGAAGGTGAAGGTGTGGTAGAATTCGTTGACGCTAACGAAATCCACGTTCGCTACAACCGTAACGAAGAGGAAAAACTCGTTAGCTTCGAAGAAGACCTCCGCATCTACAAACTCACCAAGTTCATCAAAACCAACCAGGCAACCTGTATCAACCTCCGTCCGGCCGTTAAAAAAGGTCAGAAAGTGGTTGCAGGCGACTTCCTCACCGAAGGATACGCTGTACAGGGTGGTGAGCTCGCTCTCGGACGTAACCTGAAAGTGGCCTTCATGCCCTGGAAAGGTTACAACTTCGAGGATGCGATTGTAATCAGCGAAAAAGTTGTTCGTGAAGACCTCTTCACTTCCGTTCACATCGAAGAATTTGAACTGGAAGTACGCGATACCAAACTCGGTGAAGAAGAACTGACCCCGGATATTCCGAACGTTTCCGAAGAAGCTACCAAAGACCTCGACGAAAACGGTATCATCCGAATCGGAGCCCACGTTAAAGAAGGCGATATCATCATCGGTAAAATCACGCCGAAAGGTGAATCAGACCCCACTCCGGAAGAAAAACTCCTCCGAGCCATCTTCGGTGATAAAGCCGGTGACGCAAAAGATGCTTCCCTGAAAGCTCCGTCCGGAACCGAAGGTGTGGTTATCGATAAAAAACTCTTCCAACGCGCGAAGAAAGACAAGAATACCAAAGTGCGCGAAAAAGCACTGCTGGAAAAGGTTGAGAAAGTTCACGAAAAGAACGTTGCCGACCTGATGGAAGTACTGCTCAGCAAACTGCAGGTTCTGCTGAAAGACAAAACTTCTGCCGGCGTTTCCAACAACTTTGGTGAAGTGCTGATCGGTAAGTCTGCCAAGTTTACCGTTAAAAACCTCAGCAGCATCGACTATCTGAACGTAAACCCGTTGGGTTGGACAGGTGATGAAAAAACCGATCAGCAGATCAACATCCTCCTGCACAACTACAACATCAAATACAACGAAGAACTCGGTCGTTACAAACGCGAGAAGTTCAACATCTCCATCGGTGACGAACTTCCTGCAGGTGTACTGAAACTGGCCAAGGTTTATCTCGCCGTTAAGCGTAAGCTGAAGGTGGGTGATAAGATGGCGGGTCGTCACGGTAACAAGGGTATCGTTGCCAAAATCGTTCGTGCCGAAGATATGCCGTTCCTCGAAGACGGTACGCCGGTTGATATCGTTCTGAACCCGCTGGGTGTACCTTCAAGGATGAACCTGGGGCAGATTTATGAAACCGTACTGGGATGGGCTGGAGAGAAACTCAACCTCCGCTTCGCTACTCCGATCTTCGACGGTGCTACCACCGAAGAAATCGCTCAGTACATCGATAAGGCCGGTCTGCCCAGCTTTGGTCATACCTACCTTTACGATGGTGAAACCGGAGAACGTTTCGACCAGAAAGCGACAGTGGGTATCATCTACATGATCAAACTGCACCACATGGTTGACGATAAGATGCACGCCCGTTCTATCGGACCATACAGCCTCATTACCCAGCAGCCGCTCGGTGGTAAGGCTCAGTTCGGTGGTCAGCGTTTCGGTGAGATGGAAGTGTGGGCCCTCGAAGCCTATGGTGCATCCAACATCCTCCAGGAGCTTCTGACCCTGAAATCCGATGATATCATCGGACGTGCCAAAACCTACGAGGCAATCGTTAAGGGCGACAACATCCCGAGAGCGGGTGTACCGGAATCCTTCAACGTATTGATCCACGAACTCAGAGGTCTCGGTCTCGACCTGAAATTCGAATAATAAGGCAATTTCAAAAATACAAAGCCACCCATTGGGTGGCTTTTTTTATTATATGCAGGTGCAGGGCATGCCGTAGGTGCAAGGCATGCCTTGCACCTACGGCATGCTGTCGATGCCCAGGAGATATTCTTTAACGTCGTTGAAGGACGGTTCGATCAGCGTGCTTTGTTTTTTCCGGTTCATGATTCCGGCTACGGAAGCCGGGATTTCAACCGGTTTGCCGGTGATGGCTTCGATTTCACCAGGGAATTTCACTGGATGGGCCGTTTCGAGAACGATACCCTTTCTTTCCGGGTACTGCTCCTGGTAATTTTCCAGGGCCTTAAAACCAACTGCGCCGTGAGGGTCGAGCAAATAGTTGTATTTCCTGTAGACGGAGCGGATGGTTTCGCGGGTGGTGTCGTCGTCGATCGTATAGCCACTGAGCTGGTGTTTGAGATCATCGATATCGTTTCGGAAGATTTCCAGAATCCGGACGAAATTGCTAGGATTGCCTACATCCATGGCGTTGGATATGGTCGGAATCGCATTTGCAGGGCTATAGAAGCCGGTTTGCAGGAAGCGAGGCACCACATCATTGGCGTTGCAGGCTGCGATAAAATGCTTGATGGGAAGGCCCGAAGCGTTGGCCAGGATCCCGGAGCAGATATTTCCGAAATTTCCGCTGGGGACGGAAATCACCGGAGGCACTTCCTTGTCGGGCCACTGGCGGTAGGCAAAGAAATAATACAGCTGCTGGGGCAGCCACCGGGCCACGTTGATGGAGTTGGCGGAAGTCAGGAACAGACTTTTCTGTAGATCCGCATCCGCAAAAGCCTGTTTCACGATCTGCTGGCAATCGTCGAAGTTTCCGTTCACTTCCAGAGCGCGGATATTTCCACCGTGGGTGGTCAGCTGCTTTTCCTGCACAGGGCTTACCCGTCCGGAAGGGTAGAGGATAACGACTTCGATTCCCGGAACGTTATAGAATCCATCGGCAACCGCTCCTCCGGTATCGCCGGAAGTGGCCACCAGAACCGTTATTTTCCGGTTATTTTCCCGGGCGAAGTAACCCAGGCACCGGCTCATAAAACGCGCTCCTACGTCCTTAAATGCCAGCGTAGGGCCATGGAAAAGCTCGAGTGCGTAGATATCCGGTGTTACCTGAACCAGCGGGAAGGGAAAATTGACGGTTTGCTCCACGATGCGGTAAAGGGTTTCGTCGGGGATGGTACCCCCTACATAAGGGCGCAGTACCCGGAATCCGATTTCAGCCTCGGAGAAACGGGTGATGTTCGGGAGGATTTCGGGGTCGAGTTCGGGTATTCTTTCGGGGAAATAAAGTCCCTTATCGGGAGCCTGACCGTTGATGGCCGCTTCCCGGAAACTGACTTCGGGAGATTGTTTATTTAAACTGTAATATTTCATTTTAACATTTTTTGCATTAAACGGCTTCAACCCGGCAGCCTCCGTTGTTCACGGTGGTGACGTAGGTGTGAAAATCGATTCCGATCCGGGTGTACAGGGCCGACATAATGGATTCTAATTCCTTGGCTTTAGCCTGACTTTCGCTGAGCATAAACACGGAAGGGCCGGATCCGGAGATGCCGCCACCCAGGGCACCGGCTTCCATACAGCTCTGCTTCAGTTCATCAAATCCGGGGATCAGGATGCTTCGAACCGGCTCGATGATCACATCTTCGAGGGAGCGGCCGATCAATCCGTAATCGCCCTTGGTAAGCCCTGCAACAAGCCCGCCAATATTTCCCCACTGGCGGATGGCGTCTTTGAGCAGTACTTTTTGTTTAAGAATGCTGCGGGCATCGGCGGTCCTTACTTCAATCTGCGGGTGCACCACCGTTACATGGAGGGGCGGTGCCGAAAGCGGAATGATGTCCAGCGGGAAAATCGAGCGGATAAGGGTAAAGCCCCCGAAGATACAGGGAGCAATATTGTCGGCATGTTTCACACCGGAGGCCACTTTTTCGCCAAACATGGCAAATCGGACCAGATCGTCGCGGTTAAAACGGTTGTTGAGCAATGCGTTGGCGCCTACCACGGCTCCTGCTGCACTGGCAGCGCTGGAGCCGATGCCGCTTCCCGGCTTGATATTTTTTCGGATCTCCACTTCAAAGCCAACACCCGGAACTTCTTCGAGAAGGGCCAGGAGGGCGGCTCCCGCCACGTTTTTCTCCGGGGCGGTAGGCAGGTTGTAATCGTCCAGGCTTTTAATTACGACGCCGGGCTGGTCGGTCAACCGCATATACATTTCATCGTTCGGGTCCTGCAGCGCGAAACCGATAATATCGAATCCGCACACCACATTGGCTACAGTTGCCGGTGCATATATTTTGATCGAAGACATATACTGTTCTTAATTTCGGTTATACATTACTGTTATATTCTCGCAACCCGGATGATATCGGCAAATACACCGGAAGCCGTGACGTCGGCACCGGCGCCGGCCCCCTTCACCACGAGCGGTTGCTCGGGATAGCGGCTGGTTTGGAACAGCACAACATTGTCTTTACCCTTAAGATCATAGAAGTCGTGCCCCGGAGGAATATGCTGAAGGCCCACGGACGCTTTTCCGTTGCGGAAGCTGGCCACGAATTTGAGTCGGCATCCGGCTGCAGCCGCTTCATCATAAAGCTTTCGGAAATGTGCTTCTTCTTTTGCCATGGCTACATAAAAGTCTTCGACCGTGCCGGGGATGCAGGACTTGGGAAGGAATACGTTGTTGGTGATGTCGTCCATTTCCACTACCTGGCCGGCTTCTCGGGCGAGGATCATGATTTTGCGCATGACATCGGTTCCACTGAGGTCGAGACGCGGATCCGGTTCGGTGTAGCCTTCTTCCTGTGCCTGCCGCACGACTTCGGCGAAGGGACGGGATCCATCGTAGTTGTTGAAGACGAAGTTGAGTGTTCCCGAAAGCACCGCATCGATACTGTGTATGCGGTCGCCGCTACGAATCAGGTCGTTCAGTGTGCCGATAACCGGAAGGCCTGCACCAACGTTGGTTTCGAATAGAAAAAGGGCATTGTATTCGCTGGAAAGAGATTTGAGGCGACGGTACTTTTCGTATGATGAGGAGCAGGCAATCTTGTTGCAGGCCACCACAGAAATACTTTTTTCCAGAAGTCGGTCGTACACCGCCGCCACATCCGGATTGGCGGTAACATCGGCGAATACGGAGTTGCGTAGATTCCGTGCGCGGGCTTCTTCCACAAAACGATCCAGATTCATGGGGACACCGTTTTCAAGTTCTGTCTGCCAGTTGGACAGATCGATGCCGCCGTCTTTCAATACCATTTTTCTGGAATTGGCGATGCCGATAACGTTTACCTGTAACCGAAAATTATTCCGAAGGAATTCTCTCTGCTGATTCAGTTGTGCCAGCAGCTTTCCGCCCACATTTCCGGTTCCGGTGAGAAAGAGGTTGAGTTGCTTGATGCCGCTTTCGAAGAAGGCTTCGTGAAGAACGTTGATGGCTTTCTTTACGTCGGCCATGGACAACACGGCAGAAATATTCTTTTCCGACGAGCCCTGCGCGATGGCCCTTACATTGATACCGTTTCTTCCCAGTGCTTCAAACATTTTACCGCTGATACCGGGGTGGCTTTTCATGTGGTCGCCGACAACGGCCACAACGCAGAGATCGGTTTCAATCTTCAAGGGTTCCACACCGCCGCCGGCGATCTCATGACGGAAGGCGGCGTCCACTGCGGATTTTGCGGCCTGTGCATCGGAGTCGTTGACGGCTACGCAGATAGAATGTTCGGAGGAACTTTGTGTGATCAGGATTACGTTGATCTTTTTTTCGGACAGAGCGGCGAAGAGGCGGTGTGAAAAACCCGGGATGCCTACCATACCCGATCCCTCGAGGCTCAGCAGGGCAATTTTGGGAATGCTGGAAATACCGCGGATCAGTTCGCCGTCATCTTTTACTTCCCGGCTGATAAAGGTTCCTTCGTCTGCAGGGGCAAATGTGTTTTTTATACGAACCGGAATATTGCGGCCCATTACCGGTTGTAAGGTAGGCGGATAAACGACTTTCGCACCGAAGTGGGAGAGTTCCATGGCTTCCTGATAAGAGATTTCGGGGATGATGCGGGCGCCGCTTACCAGGCGGGGATCGGCGGTCATCATTCCGCTGACGTCGGTCCATATTTCGAGAACCTCGGCATTCAGTGCTGCAGCGAAGATGGCGGCGGTAAAGTCGGAGCCGCCTCGTCCCAGTGTGGTGGTTTGTCCTTTGGCATCGGAACCGGTGAATCCCGGAGCCAGGTAAAGTGGGAATTCGCTTTTGCTGAAATGGCTGGTGATTGCGGCGTTCGTTTCCGGAAACTGTACCAGGGCATTGCCATAGTCGCTGTTGGTTTTGATCAGTGCGGTGACGTCCAGCAATTCGTGTGTCATTTCGTTTGCGGCGAAATGGGCAGAGATGATGGCGGAGGAGAGACGTTCGCCATAGCTGGCGATTTTATCCTGAATGCGCGGAGAGAGTTCCTGTAAAAGAAAAACCCCGTCGCATATACTTTCCAGAGTGTTGAAGTGTTGCTTGACGAGGCTTAGGGTGCTGCTTTGATTGGTGACAGGCAGGAGTTCCCGTACCATATCGAGATGACGTTGTTCGAGCTGCTGGAGCAGTTCGCGGTAGCGCTCATTTCCGCCGGCAGCAAGGTTTCCGGCAGACAGCAGCTGATCGGTTACGCCGCCGAGGGCGGAAACGACAACAACAGTTTTTTTGTTTTGAGCAGCCTGTTTGACGATGGATGCGATCTTACGGATGTTTTCCGCGTTGGCGACCGAACTGCCGCCAAATTTCATAACCTGCATGTGCGTTGTTTTGTATATTGAAGGTGATAAAAAGAAAGTTTGAAACCTCTAGGTTCAACAGCTTACGCCCAATGGATGATATAATTATTCGCAACCCTTTACAGGGTTGTAATAATAATGGTTGTTGTGGAGGAGGTAGCAACAGCCTTATTCGTCACCGTGATAACAGTGGAATCGGAAGAAGGGATGATATGTGCTGTTGCGTGTTTCACTTGAATCAGGCTTCGAATATACAACGATTGCTGGAATTATCAATCGTTTGCGTAATTTTTTTTACACGAGGTATCCAAAAAGTGTATCGTTTTTATTCAGTTCGGTAAAATCAATCTGTAGCTCTCTCATTTTCTCCAGCAGAACGGTGTAATCTTCCGGATTCTGTAGTTCCACACCAATCAGGGCCGGCCCGGTTTCCTTATTGTTTTTCTGCATGAATTCGAAGCGTACGATATCGTCGGTTGGGCCCAGAACGTCGTTTACAAATTGTTTGAGGGCGCCCGGGCGTTGTGCAAATCGGATGATGAAATAATGTTTGAGCCCTTCGTAAAGCAGGGAACGTTCCTTTATTTCCTGCATTCGGTCGATATCGTTGTTGCTGCCGCTGACCACACACACCACATTTTTGCCGCGGATTTTGTCGGCATAATCGTCCAGGGCGGTAATGGAAAGGGCGCCTGCGGGTTCCACCACGATGGCGTCTTCGTTATATAGTTTAAGAATCGTAGAACAGATTTTCCCTTCGGGGATCAGCAGCATATCGTCGAGTACCTCGCGGCAGATACGGAAGGTTAGGTCGCCCACACGTTTTACGGCAGCACCGTCCACAAAACGGTCGATTGAATCGAGCGTTACAGGTTCTCCTTTTTCGAGTGCCATTTTCATGGAGGGAGCACCTTCGGGTTCGGTACCGATAATTTTTGTTTTGGGGCTGAAGGTTTTAAAGTAGGAGCCTACACCGGAAGCAAGACCGCCTCCGCCGATAGGAACAAATACGTAGTCGATATCATCCATGTCTTCAAGGATTTCCACCGCTACGGTACCCTGTCCTTCAATGATACGCAGATCGTCGAAAGGTGGGATGAAAACCATACCGTTTGCCTCTGTATACTCACGTGCCGCTTTTGCGCAGTCGTCGAAGGTGTCGCCTGCGAGCTGGATGGTGATATTGTTTTCCCCGAACATTTTGGTTTGGTTGATTTTCTGTTTGGGGGTAATCACCGGCATGAAAACAACACCTTGTATGTTCAGCTTTTTGCAGGAGAAGGCGAACCCCTGCGCGTGGTTGCCGGCACTTGCACAAACAACGCCTTTGGCGAGTTGTGAAGGATCCAGGCTGCTGATCATGTTGTAGGCACCGCGGAGTTTGTACGAACGTACCACCTGCAGGTCTTCTCTTTTCAGGTAAACATTACACTGATATTTCCGACTGAGATTGGCATTGTACATAAGAGGAGTCCTGTGTACGACCTTTTTCAGTCTTAATACGGCCTTGTGAAATTCCAGTTCTTTTTTTTCGGTAGTCGCAGACATGACGTATGGTTTGAAACGATGGTATCCCTTATGAAAGACCCGGGGATTCCGGGTCTTTCAGGGGATGATAAATTATGCTTTGGCAGCAGCCTTCTGGTTTTCCGGTCTGAGGCTTCTTACGGTTTTACCAGCTTGCCACATTTCGCTGTCGCGGAGTTCTTTCAGCTCAGCTTCCAGCTTAACACGATAGTCGGGTTGGCTGTTGGAGTCGATGGAACGCTGAGATTCTTTTCCGGTAGCAACGCTTTCGTACAGTTCTTCAAAAACAGGCTTGGTAGCGTCCTTGAATTTTTTCCACCAGTCGAGTGCACCACGTTGTGCAGTAGTGGAACAGTTGGCGTACATCCAGTCCATACCGTTTTCTGCAACCAGCGGCATGAGCGATTGGGTCAGTTCCTCAACGGTTTCGTTGAACGCTTCGGAAGGTGTGTGTCCTTTCGCACGAAGTACTTCATACTGTGCAGCGAAGATGCCCTGGATAGCGCCCATCAGCGTACCTCTTTCACCGGTGAGGTCGGAGAATACTTCTTTTTTGAAATCGGTTTCGAACAGGTATCCGGAACCTACGGCAATACCGAGAGCAATTACACGATCCCAGGCTTTACCGGTTGCGTCCTGATAGATCGCGAAGCTGGAGTTCAGACCGCGTCCCTGGAGGAACATGCGACGCAGGGAGGTTCCTGAACCTTTGGGAGCAACGAGGAATACGTCAACATCCGGAGGAGGAACGATGCCGGTTTGCTCGTTGAAGGTAATGCCGAATCCGTGAGAGAAGTAAAGAGCTTTACCTGGAGTCAGATGTTTCTTAACGGTCGGCCACAGTTCGATCTGTGCGGCATCGCTGAGCAGGTAGCAGATGATGGTTCCGCGCTGAAGCGCTTCTTCAATTTCGAACAGTGTTTCACCAGGAACAAATCCGTCGGCAACGGCTTTATCCCAGGTCTTTGAGTTTTTGCGCTGCCCTACGATAACGTTGATACCATTGTCTTTTTGGTTAAGCGCCTGGCCGGGCCCCTGAACGCCGTAACCAATTACAGCGACGGTTTCATTTTTTAAAACTTCCTGGGCTTTGGACAGAGGGAATTCTTCACGAGTAACTACATTTTCTTCCACTCCGCCGAAATTTAACTTTGCCATGTTATTGGTTTGATGATTGGTTTATGTTGACAGTTAATTTTTAGATTACATTGAGAATACTTCGTCTTTCTTGTCGAGGTATTCGTTCTCCACAACTTCTTCTCCGGGTTCAACTCTTTCGAATTCGCGGAGTTTTTCGTGGAAGCCGCTGCTGGCCTTGATGATCGCCACACGGGCACTGCGTACGAATTCAATCAGTCCGTAGGGGGCGAGTACATTCAGCAGTCGTTCGGTTTCTTCACGGTGTCCTGTAGTTTCGAATACCGTATAGTCTTTCCGGATCACCACCGCGCGTGCTCCGTACTCGCGGAGCAGACGTTCAACTTTTACCTTCTCTGCAACCTCATCGGTAGACACCTTGTAGAGCGCGAGCTCCTGCCATACGATTTCCTCCCCGGTGTTGTAGTAGGCCTTCAGCACTTCCACCTGCTTTTCGATCTGGCGGATGAGTTTGCGAACCACGTCTTCGTATTCGTTGATAACAATCGTAAAGCGGTGAATCCCTTCAACCTCGGAAGGAGAGGTGTTCAAACTTTCGATGTTGATTTTTCTTCTGGAGAACATGATGGCGATCCTGTTAAGGAGGCCGATATGATTTTCGGTATAAACCGTTATCGTGAATTCTTGCTTGTTCATGATTGATGGAATTATTTTGGATTACTTCAGCCTGATTTCACTAACACTGCATCCCTGCGGAACCATCGGGAATACGTTGTTTTCCTTTCCTACCATAACCTCGAGGAGATAAGCTCCCTTGTGGTTGAGCATTGTCTGAAGTGCATCCTTCAGTTTCGCGCGTTCTTTCACCGATTGCCCTTCGATATGGTACCCTTTTGCAACGGCTACAAAATCGGGGCTTTCGATATTTACGAAAGAGTAGCGTTTGTCGTGGAAGAGTTGTTGCCACTGACGCACCATTCCGAGGAACTGGTTGTTGAGAATAAGAATCTTGATATCTACATCGCTCTGCATTACGGTACCGAGTTCCTGAATGGTCATCTGGAAACCGCCGTCGCCGATTACGGCAACGATGGTACGATCGGGTGCGCCGAATTTTGCACCTATGGCGGCGGGGAGGGCAAATCCCATGGTGCCGAGTCCTCCGGAAGTGATGTTGCTGCGTGTATTTCGGTACTGCGCATAACGACAGGCTACCATCTGGTGTTGACCAACATCGGTAACAATAACGGCATCGTTGTTGGTCAGTTCGTTCAGCAGGTTGATCACTTCGCCCATGGTCATCACATCGCCGGAAGGATGCAGTTCGGGATGAATACAGGTTTCTTCTTCCTGTTTCTGGTAATCGCGGAAACGCTGCAGCCATTGCGGATACACTTTCTGTTCGAGCAGGGCGGTGAGCATCGGAAGGGTTTCCTTGCAATCACCCCAAACGGGAACAGTAGTCTGCACGTTTTTGTCGATCTCCGCAGGGTCGATATCGAAGTGGATGATTTTAGCCTGTTTGGCGTATTTGTCGAGACGTCCGGTTACGCGGTCATCGAAACGCATTCCGATCGCAACGATTACATCAGCTTCGTTTGTTAATACGTTGGGGCCATAGTTGCCGTGCATGCCCAGCATACCAACGGCCTGGGGGTGGCTGGTGGGGATGGCACTCATGCCCATGATGGTCCAGGCCACCGGAATGCCGCTTTTTTCAACGAATGCAAGGAATTCTTTTTCCGCATTGCCGAGGATTACGCCCTGCCCAACGAATACAAAGGGCTTTTCGGCGGCGTTGATCAGATCGGCTGCTGCCTTGATGTATTCCTTTCTTACGATGGGTTTGGGCCGATAGCTGCGGATGTGCTGGCATTTCTGGTATCCCTCAAACTCGAATTTTTCGAGTTGTGCGTTTTTGGTGATGTCGATGAGTACAGGTCCCGGACGTCCGCTTCCGGCGATGTAGAAGGCTTTTGCCAGAACGGAAGGGATTTCCTTTGCATCCGTCACCTGGTAGTTCCATTTTGTTACCGGAGTGGTGATGTTGATTACGTCTGTTTCCTGAAAGGCATCGGTACCCAGCAGGTGTGCAAATACCTGTCCGGTAATGCATACAAGTGGTGTGCTGTCGATCATCGCATCGGCGAGTCCGGTAACGAGGTTGGTGGCACCGGGACCACTGGTCGCGAATACCACACCGGTTTTCCCGGAAGCACGGGCATAACCCTGTGCCGCGTGAATACCACCCTGTTCGTGGCGAACAAGGATGTGGTTGAGCTTGTCGCGGTAATCGTAGAGTGCATCATAGATGGGCATGATGGCACCTCCGGGATACCCGAAGATGGTGTCTACGTTTTCTTCCAGGAAGCATTCGAGAACGGCTTCGGATCCGGAAAGTGTTCTCGTTTGCTTTGCAGCTTTCTCCGTTTTGGATGGAGCTGCCGGTATATTGATTGTGTCGCTCATAATTAATGTATTGTGTATTGGTGTATGCGAAATTTGTTTTGATCTATGCATCGGTTACGCAGCCTTTTGCGGCGGTGGTAACCTGTTTGGCGTATTTGTACAGAACACCACGTTTGGCCGCGGGTTCCGGTTGTTTCCATGCTGCACGGCGGCGGGCGATTTCTTCATCGGAAACATGCAGGGTTATTTTGTTGTTCACGGCATCGATGGAAATCCGATCGTCGTCCTGTACCAATGCGATAAGACCGCCTTCGTATGCTTCCGGTGTAATGTGTCCGACCACGAATCCGTGTGTACCACCACTGAAGCGTCCGTCGGTAATGAGGGCAACGGATTTTCCGAGTCCCGCACCGATGATCGCCGATGTAGGTTTCAGCATCTCAGGCATACCTGGACCACCCTTGGGTCCCACGTAGCGGATCACCACCACATCTCCGGCTTTTACGCGGCCGTTTTCGATACCGGCGATGAGGGCGTGTTCGCCATCGAAAACCCGAGCCGGTCCTTCGAATTTTTCCCCTTCCTTACCGGAGATCTTTGCCACGCTTCCACCTTCGGCGAGGTTCCCGTAAAGGATCTGCAGGTGACCAGTTTTTTTAAGAGGTTGCTCGAGCGGGTAGATGATCTTTTGTGTTTCGAAATTGATTTCCGGAACATCGGCCAGGTTTTCTGCCAGGGTTTTCCCGGTAACGGTAAGGCAATCGCCGTGGAGAAGTCCCTTGTTGAGCAGATATTTCATTACTGCCGGAACCCCACCATGTTCGTGAAGGTCCTGCATCAGGTATTTTCCGCTGGGTTTGAAATCAGCCAGCACCGGAATGCGGTCGCTGATGGCCTGAAAATCGTCCTGCGTCAGGAGTACGTCAACCGACCAGGCCATCGCAATCAGGTGAAGCACCGCATTGGTACTTCCGCCCAATACCATGATGGTGGTGATCGCATTTTCAAAAGCCTTGCGCGTCATGATGTCGCGGGGCTTGATATCTTTTTCCAGGAGAAGACGGATGGCTTTACCGGCTGCTTCACACTCTTCCTGCTTTTCCTTGCTGAGTGCCGGGTTGGAGGAAGAGTAGGGAAGACTCATACCCAGCGCCTCGATGGCAGAAGACATGGTATTTGCCGTGTACATTCCACCACAGGCTCCGGCTCCGGGGCAGGAATTTTTTACGATCCCCTTGAAATCCGCTTCATCGAGTTTACCGGCAATTTTCTGACCCAGCGCCTCGAAGGCGGATACGATGTTGAGGTTCTGACCCTTGTAATGGCCCGGAGCAATGGTTCCACCGTAAACCATAATGGCCGGACGGTTCAGACGACCCATAGCCATGATGGAGCCCGGCATGTTTTTATCGCAGCCGGGGATGGCGATTACAGCGTCGTAGTACTGTGCTCCGCACACTGTTTCAATAGAATCGGCGATAACATCGCGGCTGACAAGTGAGTAGCGCATACCGTCGGTACCGTTGGAGATTCCGTCGCTAACACCGATGGTATGGAAGATCAATCCGACCAGGTCGTTGTTCCAGACGCTTTTCTTGACGACCTCCGCGAGGTCATTAAGGTGCATATTACAGGTGTTGCCATCGTAGCCCATGCTGACGATACCCACCTGAGCCTTCTTCAGGTCTTCGTCCGTAAGACCGATTCCGTACAGCATAGCCTGAGCAGCAGGCTGTGTCGGATCCTGGGTGATTGTTTTACTGTACTTGTTCAGTTCCTGTGCCATTCGATTAAATTGATAAATAAATAAAAAGCCCGCCTCTTGCGGAGGCGGGCTACTATGTTGATTAAGTTCTACAATACTAGTATCCACCTCCATGTCCTGGAATAATAATGACTACCACCACAATAATGACTACTGTGTTGACGACGCTGATGATAGTATTATAGATTCCTTTATTGAACATAAGTGGATTGCTATACCGCAAACATACATATTGCCGGCCTCGATCCAAAAATTTTTTTCAAATTTCTTCCCTCGAGTCTCGCCGGAGGCTTTCGGGAAATGAAAACGTGCATGGCCCCAACTCACTGTTCTTGTCTGTTTCATGCTCGGTTTCATGGATTTGTAAAACGACCTCAACTAGATGATGGTCGATTTACTCAGCGTCAGATTGTTTTTGTTGATCGCTGAAGGAATTTTGTTTTCAATGAACTCTTTAATCAGATCACCGATGGTAGTGGTGGTGTAACTGTTTACGGGATCGATATCTTTCGTTACGAATCCGTTTTCCAATGTCCACTCCACAGCCTGGCGAATCAGTTTGGCTTCCTCAAACAGCCCGAAATAATCGAGCATCATGGCTGCAGAAAGAATGGAGCCAAGCGGGTTGGCAATATCCTTTCCGGCGGCCTGCGGATAGGAGCCGTGGATGGGTTCGAACATTGCTGTGCCGGTACCGATGGATGCCGACGGCAGCATTCCGAGTGAACCGGTGATCACGCTCGCCTCATCACTGATGATATCTCCAAACATGTTTTCGGTAAGAATGATATCGAACTGTTTGGGGTTTACGATGAGCTGCATGGCGGCGTTGTCTACGAACATATAGTCAACCGCTACTTCCGGATACTGTGTGGCTATATCCTGAACCACTCTTCTCCAGAGGCGGGAGGTTTCGAGAACGTTGGCTTTGTCGACAAGGGTGAGTTTCTTTCTGCGTTGCATCGCCTGCTGGAATGCCAGGTGTGCGATTCGTTCGATTTCAGAAACATTGTAGGTACACTCGTCGAGAGCCTGTGATTTGTCTTCGTTCAGTTCCTTTTTGCCGAAATAGATACCACCGGTCAGTTCTCTGTAGATCACCACATCCACGCCTTCCAATTGTTTGCTTTTCAGGGGAGACAGATGGTGAAGAACCGGGTAGGTAGTAACCGGGCGGATGTTGGCAAAAAGCTGAAGCGACTTGCGCAGTTTCAGAAGACCTTGTTCGGGTCTTACCTTGGCAGTGGGATCGTTGTCGTATTTGGGATGTCCGATAGCACCGAAAAGAATGGCATCGCTGTTCAGCACCACTTCCAGGGTTTCGTCGGGAAGGGGAGATCCTGTTTTGTCGATGGCATCCGCGCCCATCAGACAATATTCATAATTGAACTCGTGGCCAAACCTTTGCGCAATGGCATCAAGAACCTTTTGTGCCTGTCGGGTGACTTCCGGTCCGATTCCGTCGCCGTGGATGACTGCTATTTTCTTTTGCATTGTTTTTCGGTTTGTGTTTTAGTGAGTGGTACTGCTTATCTGGCCTTTTCGTACGCTTCAATTTCTTCGCGTATACTCAGCAGATAGTCGATATCATCGTATCCATTGAGCAGGCAGGTTTTTTTATAGTTGTTGATGTCAAATTTTTCAAATTCTCCGGTGCTGTCGATCGTTACCGTTTGTTCTGCCAGATTGATGGTCAGGGTTGCGGTATTCGGTTGATCGAAGATTTTCTGAAGAAATTCTTCGGAAACCTGCACGGGGAGTACCCCGTTGTTGAGGGCGTTGTTTTTAAAGATATCCGCAAAAAAGCTGCTGATTACGGCGCGGAATCCATAGTCGAGGATAGCCCAGGCGGCGTGTTCACGGCTCGACCCGCAGCCGAAATTTTTTCCGGCTACGAGGATCTGCCCTTTATATTGATTTTGGTTAAGCGGAAAATCAGGACGGGGTTGTGCTTCGTTGTCGTTCTCATACCGCCAGTCGCGGAAAAGATTCTTTCCGAATCCTTCCCGTGTGGTGGCTTTAAGGAAACGTGCCGGAATGATCTGGTCGGTATCGATGTTTTCGATACGAATGGGAACAAACTCGGACGTTAATGTAGTGAATGCTTGCATGTTTTATTCGTCTACTTTCTTTATGATTCAATCAGTTCTCTAACATCAGTCACTACTCCTGTAATGGCTGCTGCTGCTGCAGTAAGCGGGCTGGCGAGCAGGGTTCTGGCACCTGCACCCTGTCTTCCCTCAAAGTTTCTGTTGGATGTGGAGATGCAGTATTTGCCGGCCGGAATTTTATCCTCGTTCATGCCCAGACATGCCGAACATCCGGGCTGACGCAGCATGAATCCTGCGGATTCCAGGATCTGATCAATTCCTTCTTCTCTTGCCTGTTTTTCGACCTGCTTACTTCCCGGCACGATCCAAACTTCCACTCCGTCGGCCTTTTTTCTTCCTTTTACAAAAGAAGCCACTTCGCGGAGGTCTTCGATACGGGAATTGGTACAGCTGCCGATAAACACGTAATCCACTTTCTGACCGCGGATCGGCTGGCCGGGTCTGAGTCCCATATAATCGAGTGCTTTGAGGAAAGAGGGTTTTTCCTTCTCATCGATCGCATCCGTTGTTGGGATCTGTCCGTTAACGCCAATGCCCATACCGGGGTTGGTACCATAGGTAACCATCGGCTCGATGTCGGCAGCGTTGATGTTTATTTCTGTATCGAACTTCGCTCCTTCCTCGGAGTAAAGCTCTTTCCATTCCTCCACCTTGCGGGTCCACTCTTCACCTTTCGGTGCGAACAAACGTCCGTTCATGTAATTGAAGGTGATTTCATCCGGAGCAATTAGTCCACCACGCGCACCCATTTCGATGCTCATGTTGCAGATGGTCATTCTCGCTTCCATGGAAAGGCTGCGGATGGCCGATCCGGCGTATTCAACAAAATAACCCGTTGCACCACTTGCCGAAATTTTGGCGATGATGTAAAGGATGATATCTTTTGCGGTTACGCCCTTTTTCAATTCACCTTCAACATTGATGCGCATCTGCTTTGGCTTACTCTGCATAAGACATTGCGATGCGAATACCATTTCTACTTCGCTGGTGCCGATGCCGAACGCGATCGACCCGAAAGCGCCGTGTGTGCTTGTATGCGAGTCGCCGCAAACAATGGTCATACCAGGTTGGGTTACCCCCAATTCGGGACCGATTACGTGAACGATACCCTGAAACGGATGACCCAGTCCGTAAAGCTCAATGCCATGGTTGGCGCAGTTTCTGATGAGCTGGTCAACCTGGATTCTCGAAAGCTCTTCCTTAATGGGTAAGTGTTGGTCGAGGGTAGGTACGTTATGGTCGGCCGTAGCAACGATCTGTTTGGGGCGGAAAATGCTGATTCCACGGTTCTCAATTCCCTTGAAGGCCTGAGGACTGGTTACTTCGTGAATAAAGTGCCTGTCGATGTACAAAACGGAAGGTCCTTCAGGAATGGATTTAACAACGTGTTTATCCCAGATTTTATCAAATAATGTTTTTGCCATGTCTTGCTCGTCATTTTTAAAAGGGCGTGATGCAGACGCATCACGCCGTACCTAAACTAAAACACATGTGAAAACTTGCCGTAGTGTGCTTCACACTGCGGCAGGTGCTGCCTAAACCTGTGCAGCTTCCGGTTTGTATTGTTCGGCCATGGCGCTGAGGTCATGGTCTTCTACTTCTTTTTTGCTGTCGGCAATCTGAAGGAAACGATCATACAGAACATCGATATCGTTTCTGTTGTATTCGTAACCCAGTTTCAGGAGTCGGTAGGCCAGGGCCGAACGTCCGCTGCGTGCCGTCAGCACAATTTTGGACCCTTCTGCTCCAACCTCTTCCGGAGCTATGATTTCGTAAGTTGAATTGTCTTTCAGGAAACCATCCTGGTGGATACCCGAAGAGTGGGAGAAGGCGTTTGCTCCAACAATGGCTTTGTTGGGTTGAACGGGCATTCTCATGGTTTCAGAAACCAAGCGGCTCATCGGGTTGAGTTGTTTGGCATCCACATCGGTATAGAGGCCAAGTGTTTTCTGGTGCTGACGGATAATCATAACCACTTCTTCCAGAGAAGTATTTCCGGCTCTTTCACCGATACCGTTGATGGTACATTCGATCTGGCGAGCACCTGCAGCCACACCTGCAATTGAGTTGGCGGTTGCCAGGCCTAGATCGTTGTGGCAGTGGCAGGAAAGGATGGCTTTGTCGATGTTCGGAACGTTGTTCATCAGATAGGCGATCTTCGCTCCGTAAATTTCCGGCAAACAGTAACCGGTTGTATCCGGAATATTTACAACGGTAGCTCCGGCCGCGATAACGGCTTCCACTACACGTGCCAGGTATTCGTTTTCGGTTCTTCCTGCATCTTCTGCATAAAATTCAACATCATCCACAAAGTTACGGGCCCATTTTACGGCCTGTACGGCACGTGAAATGATCTCTTCGCGGTTGGAATTGAATTTGGATTTGATATGGAAATCAGAGGTCCCGATACCGGTGTGGATCCGGGGCCTACGGGCAGGCTTAAGTGCTTCCGCCGCCACTTCAATATCTTTCTGTACCGCACGGGTAAGTCCGCACACGGTGGCATACTTCACTATTTTTGCAATCTCCTCTACAGATTTGAAGTCGCCGGGGCTGGAAATCGGGAAACCGGCTTCAATAACATCTACGCCCAGCGCTTCAAGTTTCTCGGCCAGTCCTACTTTTTCTGCAGTATTGAGCTTACAGCCGGGGACCTGCTCTCCGTCGCGGAGCGTGGTGTCGAAAATAAAAATCTTCTTATCGTTCATAGTCAGCTTTTGTGTGAAAATTGCAGACTGCTTAAATTTTTGTATTGCCTGCCGTATGAATTTTTTAAACAGTCTGCCATACGAAAATATCTTTCCTTACTTTCGTAGTCAAACCAAAAAGCCCTTCAAATTACATCATGCAAGGAGGGGGAAATTGGCTGAAACCTACGCCCGATAAGGATTTAAATATTCGAAAATTACGATGCCCAACCGCTCAACAGACGCTTTATTTACGCTCATCAAATCGCTTGAAAAATCCGAAAAAAGGAACTTTAAGCTGTTCGCAGGTCGGAATTCGGGCCAGAACGACCTGAAAACCACGCAGTTATTTGATGCGCTGGATAAAATGGACGAATACGATGAGGCCACCCTGCTCAAAAAGAACCCGGAACTGAAAAAACAGCAGCTTTCCAACATGAAAGCCCAGCTTTACCGGCAGATTCTTATGAGCCTCCGCCTGATCAGGGATCACGAAAATATTGATATTCAATTACATGAACAGATGGACTTTGCCCGGGTTCTCTATAACAAGGGACTCTATATCCAAAGTCTTAAACTACTCGACCGCATCAAGGAAACAGCCCGTTCCAAATTCCAATACACCTACGTCATGCAGGCCCTGATCTTCGAAAAAAAGATCGAAGCCCTGCATATCACCCGAAGTATGGAAGACCGGGCCGAACAGCTCTCCCGTGAAATTGAAACGGTGATGACCCAGCTGACCCTGATCAACCGGCTCTCGAACCTCTCCCTCCAACTCTACAGCTGGTACATCAAAATGGGGCATGCCCGCGATGAAAAAGACGTAAATGCGGTAAAACTCTTCTTCGAAACCGGACTCCCGCAATACGCGCATCAGTCGCTCGGCTTCTACGAAAAACTTTACCTCTACCAGTCCTATGTCTGGTACGCCTTTATCCTCCAGGATTTGCTCCAGTACTATCGTTATACCCAAAAATGGGTGGACCTGTTTACCGGCTCCCCCTTTATGATCGGTATCGAAACCAGTCAGTACATTAAGGGGCTGCACAATCTGCTGAATGCGCATTTTATGCTCGGCAACTACGAACGCTTCGCCGAGGCTCTGGAACAATTCGAGCAGTTCTCCAACTCCAACGAGTGTACCTTCAGCGACAATGCCCGGATCCAAACCTTTGTTTACCTGCAGACGGCCCGGATCAACAAGCATTTCATGGAGGGTACCTTTACCGAAGGGCTCGCTCTGATCCCCGAAATCGAAGCCCAGCTCGACGATTATAAACTGCAACTCGACCGGCATCGGGCGCTGGTATTTTATTATAAGATCGCCTGCCTCTACTTCGGAAGCGGCGACAATGAAAAAGCGATCGACTACCTCAACCGGATTATCAATTGGAAGGTGGATCTCCGTACCGACCTCCAGTGCTATTCGCGGCTGCTCCACCTGATTGCGCACTACGAACTCGGAAACTTCACCCTGCTCGAATACCTGATTAAATCGGTGTACCGCTTTATGGCGAAAATGCAGAACCTGAGCGTGGTGGAGGAAGAAATCTTCCGATTCCTGCGGAAATCCTTCTATCTGTCGCCCAAACAAGTCAAAACCGCCTTCAAGCTCCTGAAGGAGAAACTGGAAAAATACCGTGGTAATCCGCTGGAAAGCCGGTCCTACCTGTATCTCGACATTATCGGCTGGCTGGAAAGCAAGATTGAGGGCATCCCGGTTCAGGAAGTGATCCGGAGGAAGTATCTGGAGTCCAGAAAAAAACGGCAGGGTTCCGGACGGGATGCTGTTGCAGGACAGGAATAAGCAGACCGCTCCGTAATCGGTCTCAGCATTTTGGCACCACAGTAGGAGCACGGCGAAAGGTTTTTCGTATCTTTTTGGTTTACCTTTATCGAATCCAAACCGGACTAATGGCGGATGAAAACAAAGCAGTAAGGGGCCTTACGGATGCCGAAGTGGAAGCTTCCAGAAGGGAACATGGATCCAATGCCCTGATATTTAAAAAAGAAAATGGGTTGGTCGAAGCCCTGAAATCGCTGGTTAAAGAACCCATGGTGCTGTTGCTGCTCGTGGCAGCTTCCATATATTTCATCAGTGGTGAAACCGGCGACGGCATTTTTCTCGCTGCCGCTATCGTTCTTGTTGCAGCCATTTCCCTGTACCAGGATTCGCGGAGCAGAAATGCGCTGGAAAAACTCAAGGAGTTTTCCCGCCCGGCCACGAAAGTAATCCGCAACGGAATCGAATTCTCCATAAAAACTGAAGACCTGGTGGTGGGCGATTGGGGGATCATCGAAGAAGGTGCTTCCGTACCCGCCGATGGCACCATCGTTCAGGCCAACGACCTATCGTTGAACGAATCCATCCTCACCGGCGAGTCGCTGCCCGTAACCAAATCCGCTGAAAGTGAAGATCGTCGGGTTTACCGCGGAACCGTGGTGGTTTCGGGAATGGGAATTTTTAGGGCGACCGAAGTCGGCAATGCCACCCGAATCGGAAAGATCGGCCGCAGCCTCGAAGACCTTTCGGAAGAAAAAACGCCCCTGGAAATCCAGATCGGAAACTTTGTGAAAAAGATGGTTTTCGTAGGCGTGGTGGTATTCCTGATTGTATGGGGAATCAATTTCTACCACTCCCGCGATGTACTCGACAGTCTGCTCAAAGCACTCACCCTAGCCATGAGCATTCTGCCGGAAGAAATTCCGGTGGCATTTACCACGTTCATGGCCCTGGGTGCCTGGAGGCTGATGAAAATGGGAATTGTGGTAAAGCAGATGAAAACCGTTGAAACCCTTGGCAGCGCTACCGTTATCTGTACCGATAAAACCGGAACCCTGACAGAAAATAAAATGCAGCTCGCCCGGGTCTTTCTGCCTTCGGGAAAAACCGAAAAGGCCGATATTCGTTCGCCTGAAGCGGATGCGCTGATCCGCACTGCCATGTTTGCCAGCGAGCCTTCGCCCTTCGATCCGATGGAAACGGCTCTTCATCAGGCATATACCGACCGGGGCGGAGACGATGAACGAAAGGTGTTTTCCTTGGTTCACGAATATCCGCTGGGCGGCAAGCCGCCCATGATGACCCATGTTTTTGCGGACGCAAAGGGAAACCGAATAATCGCCGCCAAGGGAGCACCCGAAGCGATACTCGCGGTTTCAAAACTTTCCGACCCGGACAAATCGATTATCCGCGAAGCTGCCGACAATCTGGCTTCGGAAGGATTCCGCCTGCTGGGCGTAGCCGAAGCCGAAGCCGTGTATAACGGTGACCGATATCCGGAGCGTCAGCAGGATTTTGATTTTGTGTTTAAGGGACTGGTCGCTTTTTACGATCCCCCGCGCAAAAATATTCCCCAGGTCCTGGATAGTTTTTATGGGGCCGGAATTAATGTTAAGATTATTACCGGCGATAATGCACGCACGGCCGTTGCCATCGCACAGGAAACCGGTTTCCGGGGCAGCGGAAATGTGGTCACGGGAGATGAGCTGATGAAGATAGAAGATTCTCATGTTCTCCGGCAGGTCATCAAGCGTACCGAAATCTTTTCACGAATGTATCCCGACGCCAAGCTTCGCGTGATACAGGCGCTAAAGGATGACGGTGAGGTGGTGGCCATGATCGGCGATGGTGTTAACGATGGCCCGGCCCTGAAAGCTGCACATATCGGAATTGCCATGGGGAAAAAGGGAACGGAAATCGCCAAACGGGCTGCATCGCTGGTTCTGGCCGACGACGATCTCGGAAAAATGGTCGACGCCGTTGCCATGGGGCGGCGGATCTACGCCAACCTGAAAAAAGCCATCCAGTACATTATCTCCATTCATATCCCCATCATCCTTACGGTTTTTCTGCCGTTGGCATTGGGATGGATCTACCCGAACATCTTTACCCCCGTTCACGTCATCTTTCTGGAACTGATCATGGGCCCTACCTGCTCCATTATTTACGAAAACGAACCCATGGAAAGGAATACGCTCCGGGAGCCGCCAAGACCGCTCACCCGAACTTTTTTCAGCTGGCGGGAGTTGGCGACCAGCGTGCTGCAGGGGCTGGTGATCACGGCCGGAAGCCTGACGGTTTACCGGTACGCCGTAGGGCAGGGGGCCGGGCTGGAGCTAACACGTGCCATGGTTTTCTCCACCCTGATCGTGGCCAATATCTGCCTTACCCTGGTAAACCGATCCTTCCTGTATTCGGTGCTCACTACGGTCCGCTACCGGAACCGCCTTGTACCGCTCATCATCGGCATCACCATTGTGCTCACGGCATTGCTCCTTTTTGTACCCCCGCTGGCCGATTTCTTCGGATTTGCGACACCTTCACCCGCCGATCTGGGCCTGTCCGTACTGGTGGGAATGGTGTCGGTACTGTGGTATGAAGCCGTGAAATGGGTGAAGCGAATAAACATAGTTTGATTATCAATGGTTTGCGCTCTATTGCAGAATCCGTTTTTTTTTCGTAACTTTTAAGATTGGGGATGTTTTTTTGGGGGCGGCTGAATCACGCTGCTCAACTTTTGTCGCACCTTTCATCGTCCCGAACGGACGATCGGCAGTTTTGATAACCTCACGCCGGGCTCTAGCTCCGGCCTATTCAACTTATCCCGATTATCAATCGGTAACAGTCTCCTTTGTTCAACAGTGGAGGGGACGTTGAACGGAGTGCCACTACGGAAGCTGCTGGGGGGGAGTTGGCAAAATAGAAAAATAGGGCACGGAGCGGGAGCCCCGCGCCAGTGACGATCATAAAAAAAGGGCACGGAGCAGGAGCTCCGCGCCAGTGACGTGCAATAAAGAAATAGAGCACGGAGCAGGAACGCCGCGCCGGTGGTGGGAAAAGGGCGCAGAAGAGGAGCGCGGCGCCAAAGTTTCCGACTCGGAGGTTCGGTTTGAGCTCCTATAATGTTTTTTTTGCATTTAATTTGAGTAAAAACCCGGCCGATTTGCCCATAAAAAATGTTTTTCTCAAATTATTTCCTACCTTTGCCTGCTATTTTATTTTAGGAATAAATGGCATTTTTCCTGGAATTACGAATATTAAACAACCTGCTATAGATCTATGGCTATTAAAAAAGAAAACCGTCCCAGGTCGAATTTCTCTAAGATTACCATTGGGTTAGCTTCTCCCGACTCCATTCTGGAGCGCTCCTACGGAGAGGTTCTCAAGCCTGAAACCATCAACTACCGTACATATAAGCCTGAAAGAGATGGCTTGTTCTGTGAGCGGATATTTGGTCCGGTAAAAGATTATGAGTGCGCCTGTGGAAAGTACAAGAGGATCCGTTACAAGGGTATCGTTTGCGACCGTTGCGGTGTTGAAGTGACAGAAAAGAAAGTTCGTCGTGAGCGCATGGGGCACATTAAGCTGGTTGTTCCGATTGTACACATCTGGTATTTCAAGAGCCTTCCAAATAAGATCGGTTATCTGCTGGGCATGAGCTCCAAGAAACTGGAGAGCATCATTTACTACGAACGTTTCGTGGTGATCCAGCCGGGTATCCGCGCCGATAAAGGGCAGAACTACGGTGATCTTCTGACTGAAGAAGAATATCTGGAAATCCTGGAAACCCTTCCGAAAGACAACCAATATCTTCCGGATGAAGATCCGAACAAATTCATTGCGAAGATGGGGGCCGAAGCCATCCACGATCTGCTCGCACGCATCGATCTGGATCAGCTTTCCTTCGATCTGCGTAATGCCGCTGCACACGAAACATCTCAACAACGTAAGGCCGACGCTCTCAAGCGTCTGAGCGTTGTGGAAGCCTTCCGTGATGCCAACTCCCGCATTACCAACCGTCCGGAATGGATGGTTATGCAATATATTCCGGTAATTCCGCCGGAACTCCGTCCGCTGGTTCCCCTGGACGGTGGCCGTTTCGCGTCTTCCGACCTGAACGACCTCTACCGTCGGGTGATCATCCGGAACAACCGTCTGAAACGTCTTCTGGAAATCAAGGCCCCTGAAGTCATCCTCCGTAACGAAAAAAGGATGCTCCAGGAAGCGATCGACTCTCTGTTCGACAACAGCCGTAAATCAAACGCGGTGAAGGCAGAGGGTGGACGTGCCCTGAAATCCCTGTCGGACGTTCTGAAAGGTAAACAAGGTCGTTTCCGTCAGAACCTCCTCGGTAAACGTGTCGACTACTCCGGCCGTTCCGTAATCGTGGTAGGGCCTGAACTGAAAATGCACGAGTGCGGATTGCCGAAAGATATGGCTGCCGAACTCTTCAAACCGTTTATCATCCGTAAGCTGATCGAGCGCGGTATCGTTAAAACCGTAAAGAGCGCCCGTAAGCTTGTCGATAAAAAAGAAGCCGTGATCTGGGATATCCTCGAAAATATCCTTAAAGGTCACCCGGTGCTCCTTAACCGTGCCCCGACACTTCACCGTCTGTCTATCCAGGCCTTCCAGCCCCGTCTTATCGAGGGTAAAGCGATTCAGCTTCACCCGTTGGTAACTACGGCCTTCAACGCCGACTTCGACGGTGACCAGATGGCGGTACACGTGCCCCTGAGCAGTGCGGCCATCCTGGAAGCCCAGCTTCTGATGCTCTCTTCCCACAACATTCTTAACCCGCAGAACGGTACTCCGATCACCCTGCCTTCCCAGGACATGGTTCTCGGTCTGTACTACATTACCAAGGGTAAGAAATCAACCGCGGAGGAAGTGGTTCGTGGTGAGGGCATGACCTTCTACTCTGCAGAAGAAGTGATCATCGCCTATAACGAAAAGAGAATTGACCTCCACGCGCACATCAAGGTTAAAGCCGATGTTCGTAACAAACAGGGGCAACTCGAAAGAAAACTGATCGAAACCACCGTAGGTCGCGTACTGTTCAACCAGTTCGTACCGAAGGAAGTAGGTTTCGTAAACGCATTGGCTACCAAGAAAAGCCTTCGCGAAATCATCGGTGACATCATCAAAATCACCGACGTTCCCAAAACGGCGAAATTCCTCGACGATATCAAGCAGCTCGGATTCCGCATGGCATACCGCGGTGGTCTGTCGTTCAACATCAACGACCTTATCGTTCCCGATATCAAGGAAGACCTGCTCGAGCAGGCCAAGGCGGAAGTGGAGGAAGTGTGGGAGAACTATAACATGGGTCTCATCACCAACAACGAACGCTATAACCAGATCATCGATATCTGGTCCCGTGTCGATACACGCATCACCGAAACCCTGATCCGTGAGCTCAGCGCAAACAAACAAGGTTTCAACTCTGTATACATGATGCTCGACTCCGGTGCCCGGGGTTCGAAACAGCAGATCAAGCAGCTGGCCGGTATCCGGGGTCTGATGGCCAAGCCGAGAAAATCAGGATCTACCGGTTCAGAGATCATCGAAAACCCGATCCTCTCGAACTTCAAGGGTGGTCTGAACGTATTGGACTACTTCATCTCTACACACGGTGCGCGTAAAGGTCTTGCGGATACGGCCCTTAAAACGGCGGATGCGGGTTACCTGACCCGTCGTCTGGTTGACGTAGCCCAGGATGTGGTGATCACCGAGGTCGACTGTGGTACGCTCAGAGGTATCGCTACATCTGCCCTGAAAGACAATGAAGACATCGTAGAACCGCTGTACGACCGTATCCTCGGACGTACTTCGCTCCACGACGTATATAACCCCGTTACCGAAGAACTTCTGGTTGCCGCCGGCGAAGAAATCGATGAAGATATCGCCAAAGCCATCGAAGAAGCCGGTATCGAAACCATCGAAATCCGCTCCGTACTTACCTGCGAAAGCAAACGCGGGGTGTGCGTGAAGTGTTACGGCAAAAACCTCGCTACCGGATACACCGCTCAGAAAGGTGATGCGGTAGGTATCATCGCCGCCCAATCCATCGGTGAACCGGGTACACAGCTTACACTGCGTACCTTCCACGTGGGTGGTGTTGCGGGTTCTGCTTCCGTAGAATCTTCTCTTTATGCGAAATTCGACGGTACTCTGATGTTCGACGGTCTCCGTACCGTTACCGCCGAAAACAACGAAGGCGAAAAAGTACAGGTGGTAATCGGACGTACCGGTGAAATCCGTAACATGGACGTTAAGAACGACCGTCTCCTGAACGTGATCAACATCCCTTACGGTGCTATTCTGAAAGTTAAGGACGGACAGAAAGTGAATAAGGGCGATGTGATCTGTACCTGGGACCCGTACAACAACGTTGTTATTGCAGAAATCCCCGGTAAGATCCGCTTCGAAAACGTTATCGATGGCGTCACCTACCGCGAAGAAGCCGACGAACAAACCGGCCACCGCGAGAAAGTGGTTATCGAAACCAAAGACAAAACAAAAATTCCGTCCATCTTCGTTGATGGCGATAAGGAAGCCAAATCATACAACCTGCCGGTTGGCGCCCACATCTCTGTAGACGAGGGTGAGGAAGTTAAAGCCGGTCAGGTAATCGTTAAGATCCCGCGCGTTCTCGGAAAACTCCGCGATATCACGGGTGGTCTGCCCCGCGTAACCGAGCTCTTCGAAGCCAGGAACCCGGGCAACCCCGCCATCGTATCCGAAATCGACGGTGTGGTATCCTTCGGTAACATCAAACGGGGTAACCGCGAAATCATCGTGGAAGCCAAGGATGGCGTTGTGAAGAAATACCTCGTGCCGCTGACCCGTCAGATCCTGGCTCAGGACGGCGACTTCGTGAAAGCCGGTACCGCACTCTCCGACGGTCAGATCGCTCCGATCGATATCCTGTCCATCAAGGGGCCGTTCGCCGTACAGGAATACGTGGTGAATGAAATCCAGGAAGTTTACCGTCTCCAGGGTGTAAAAATCAACGACAAACACATCGAAGTTATCGTTCGTCAGATGATGAAGAAAGTGGAAATCGTTGACGCCGGAGATACCCGCTTCCTCGAAGGAGATACCGTTGACCGATTCGAATTCCTCGAAGAAAACGACTGGATCTTCGATAAGAAAATCGTTACCGATGCAGGTGATTCTGCAAAACTGAAAGCCGGACAAATTGTTACCCTCCGCGAAGTACGAGAAGAAAACTCGCTGCTGAGAAGAAGCGACAAAAAACTGGTGGAATACCGCGATGCAGAAGCTGCGACATCTCATCCGCTGCTGCTCGGTATCACCAAAGCTTCTCTGGGTGTACAAAGCTGGATTTCAGCGGCTTCCTTCCAGGAAACCACCAAGGTGCTGTCTTCTGCCGCTATCATGGGTAAAACCGACGACATGATGGGCCTGAAAGAAAACGTAATCACCGGTCACCAGATCCCTGCAGGTACAGGTCTCAGAGACTTCGAGAACATGATTGTGGGCAGCAAGGAAGAATATGAACTGCTGCAAACAACCCGCGAAGCCATGAGCTTTGATGATGAAGAATAATCTTTGTCCATAAAGGAAAAAAGTAGGAAGTGTTTGCTTCCTACTTTTTTATTGTATCTTACCACCTGCTTTTATCAACATTCGGCTTAAACTTTTTTCAAACAAGGCTTCAAAATGAAGAATATCTCGCTCGTTCTGAATATCGTTCTCCTGATTCTCGTGGGTATCCTGTTTTATCTGTTCTTCTCTTCAAGGAACGCGCAGCCTTCCCGCACGGCCAACGACAGTACCGGTAACGTGGCCAATTTTACCATCGCCTACTTCGAAATGGATTCTATTGAAAAACAATACGAATACGTTAAGTATGCCCTCGAACAATTGAAGGCAAAGGAAACCCAGATCTCCCGTGAACTCGGAACCCTGGAAAATACCTACAAGAAAAGACTCAACGAACTGAACCAGAGAGGACCGTACATGACCCAAAGCGAAGGCGAAGCCGCCCGCCAGGAACTGGCCTACATGGATCAGAACTACCAAAACCGCAAACAAACCCTCGAACAGGAGTATTTCAACCAAAATGAAAAACTCAAATCGGCTATCAAAAAAGAAATCGAGGACTTCCTGAGGGATTATAACAAAAACAAGGGCTTCTCCTACATCATGGCCAATGAGCCCGGTCTATTCTACTACCGCGACACGGTGTACAATATTACCGAGGATGTGGTGAAGGGGCTGAACGACAAATACAAGCAACAGAAAAAATAATTTCCGCTTCTTGAAATCCCACTTCGGTGGGATTTTTAAATTACGGATATTTGCCTCATACAAACCGTTGTAATGATCACACAGCTCAGCAACAAAATTTTCGTGGAAAGTATACTCCGTTATCACGAAACCGATAACGTGGATACTCCGATCAACAATCCATATCCTGCCGGACAACTCGAACATCTGCTTTATCTTAAAAACTGGATTGACACGGTGCAGTGGCATCTGGAAGATATTATCCGGAACCCCACCATCGATCCCGTTGAAGCATTGGCCATCAAAAGGCGTATCGACAAATCAAACCAGGAGCGTACCGACGTGGTGGAATATATCGACAGCTTTTTTCTGGACAAATTCAGCCATGTGATTCCGCAACAGGGTGCATCCATCAATACCGAAAGCCCTGCCTGGGCTATCGACAGGCTCTCCATCCTCGCCCTGAAAATCTATCATATGGAAGAGGAAGCCAATCGTGAAGACGCTTCTGCCGAACATCGGGAGAAATGCGCCGCCAAACTGGATATCCTTCTCGAACAGCAACGCGATCTTTCCGTAGCGATCGACGAACTGTTGGCGGAAATTGCCGCCGGCCGAAAATACATGAAGGTGTACAAACAGATGAAAATGTACAACGATCCTTCGCTCAATCCTGTTCTTTACGGCCAAAAGCAAAACTGATGGCAAAAAGGATACTGGTAATCCGGTTTTCAGCGCTCGGCGATGTTGCGATGACCGTGCCGGTAATCCACGCCGTCCTGGAACAGCATCCCGATTTGGAAATGGTGGTTCTCACCCGTCCGGCCTTCCGGGAACTGTTTGGCAACCATCCGCGGCTTCAGGTGGTTGGAGCCGATCTGAAGGGAAAGCATAAGGGCTTTGCAGGGCTGTATCGGCTGTTCCGTGAAATGAACCGGAACCATTCCGTCGACGCTGTTGCCGATCTGCACCGGGTGTTGCGGACTTCCATTCTCCGATTTTTCTTTTTCTGGAAATTCATTCCCATTTCGGTAATCGACAAGGGCAGAAAAGAAAAAAAAGCGCTTACACGCAGGGAGAATAAGGCATTCCGTCAGCTTCCAACTTCGTTTGAACGTTACGCTGCGGTATTTCAAAAGTTGGGATATCCGGTTCAACTGAAAAACGAACCGTTGACCGGCAAACCCAACCGGGAAGAAATGGTGTACAAGGTAGGTGTCGCCCCCTTTGCCCAGCATGCGGGGAAAATGTATCCGGCCGAAAAAATGGAGCATGTACTCGAATTGCTGCACCAATATCCGGATATCCAGCTGATGATGTTCGGCGGTGGAAAGAAGGAGTTGGATCAAATGAACGAATGGAAAAGCCGTTTCCCCCGCATTGAAATTGTGGCGGGCAAATACGGTTTGGGAGAAGAAATAAACATCATGAAGGGCATCGACGTGATGCTCAGCATGGATTCGGCCAATATGCATCTGGCTTCATTGGCCGAAACGCCGGTGGTATCGGTTTGGGGAGCAACGCATCCCTATGCCGGATTTTACGGCTGGCGTCAGCAACCGGAAAATGCCGTGCAGGTAAACCTGTTCTGCCGGCCCTGTTCCGTATTTGGAAACAAACCTTGCTATCGGGGCGATCTGGCCTGTATGCATTCGATCGCACCTGAAACGATTGTAAAACAGGTACTGAAAACGATTCGATACGGGAACGGTGAGTCCCGGGAAAACTGATCCCTGCCGGTTGGCTAGTGGATGGGTTTGTGTAAAGAAATAGAAAAGGAATGAAAAAAATTGCTGTAATAGTTGCCGGAGGTAGTGGAAAAAGAATGAACAGCCAGCTGCCCAAACAGTTTCTTTCGCTGCACGGAAAACCCGTGCTCTATTATACCATCAGAACTTTTCTGGAAAGTTTTGAAGATCTGCATGTGATCCTGGTTCTGCCGGAGGAATACCTCGACAACGGCAAGGAAATCATTGATGGATTCTTTGATTCTTCCCGTGTAACCATCACCGTTGGAGGCCGCACGCGTTTCCATTCGGTTCAGAACGGTCTGGCCTTGATCGATGAAGAAGCCATTATTTTTGTTCACGACGGGGTACGCTGTCTGGTGACGCCCGCTCTTATCCATTCGTGTTTCCATGCGGCCCTCGAATTCGGAACAGCGATTCCTTCCCTTCCCGGCAAGGATAGCCTGAGAATGGTTACCGAAACCGGTAACGAACCGCTCGACAGAAACCAGGTGCGTCTGATCCAAACCCCGCAGACCTTCCACAGTAAGATTCTGTTGCCCGCCTATCAGATCGACTACAAGGAGAAATTCACGGACGAAGCTACCGTGGTGGAAGCTTTCGGACTGAAGGTACACCTGATCGACGGGGAAGAAACCAATATCAAGATTACCACACCGCTGGACCTGGTGGTGGCCGAACATCTTCTCAGCGAATAAACCCTTATTTCTTGAAAATCCGCACCCACCACGGCAGGGCGTTGTAGGCAGCCGAACAGTAGTGCTCGACGGAAGCCCCGAAGCTGCTGTAGAAAAACGCGAGGTTGCGGATATCGGATCCTTCGAAGTCGAGGATCAGCGGTTGGCCGGCATGATCCTGGATAAAGGCATCGATAAGGGCATGGGAAGCGCCCAGTGTTCTTCCGTTGGGATGATTGCCCACCAGTATATAGTAGGCGCGGTTATTCGAATACACGAAGGCACAGGATGCAATCACCTGCTTGTCGGCCCCAAGGATCGCATAGGTCATGGCTTCATTCCGTTCCCGCAAGAATCGGTACAACGATTCAAAGTTCCGGAAATCCCTTTCCCTGAGGTTGGTTTTTGACTGGAGCTGATCCATGGCCAGTGCTGTAACCTCCGTTATGGGGATATCGGTGGTCACGGTACAGCCCAGCCCATAGGCTTTTTTGATATTTCTCCGGATATTGCCGCGGTAGCCCTTTTCAATTTCTGCATAGGGCCGGTTGAGATCCAGGACATGATTTACTCTTGCCTGAAACCGTATGCCCGGAACCGGAAAACAACTTCCCGAATTAAAAGAGAGTTCGAAAAAGCGGATCCGTTGGCAAAGCTCCCGGAGGAAAGCCTGCATAATCGTCGGAGAAATCGGTTTGCTGCTGAATATACCCAACGCCGCGGTATAGGCCGGCATATAGCTGTAGCGGATGCCGTATTTTCTGCGCCAGGGCAAAGGCATTACGGCATCATAGTTGCCCAATACCAGTGCGTCCCAGTGGTCGGCCATAAAATCGAGATACCAGGAATGCGCATATATATTGCTATTGATAGCATGTTGGATACAGGCATCGTACGCCTCTGTATTGAGGGCACTGCGGGTGATATGCCGAATCTTTCCGATCATGTCCGTTATTTCCCTTTTCCCCTGAAGATAATACGAAGTGTATGAATAATTATTTTGGTATCGAGCAGCAGGGAGTTGTTTTCGATATAGATCAGGTCGTATTCCAGCCGCTCCAGCATTTGTTCAATATTCTGGGCATATCCGTACTGAACCATTCCCCAGGAGGTGAGTCCGGGCTTTACTTTAAACAGGAATCGGTAATAGGGAGTATGGGCGGCAAGCTGATCGATAAAAAATTTCCTTTCGGGTCGGGGGCCCACCAGACTCATCTCGCCGACCAGGATATTCCAGAGCTGGGGAAGTTCATCCAGCCGCCATTTTCGCATAACCTTGCCCCAGGGCGTGATCCGGGGATCGTTGTCGGAAGATAGGGTAGGACCGTTCGCTTCCGCGTTGGTATACATCGACCGGAATTTGATGATCATGAAGGGTTTACCGCGCCATCCGATTCGTTCCTGGCGGTAGAATACAGGCCCGGGCGAAGACCGCTTCACCATGACGGCGATCAGGGCAAAAAAAGGCGAGAGAAGTACCAGTCCAAGCACGGCCGCGGTTATATCCAGCACCCGCTTGATATGCTGCTGCCAGTAAGGCATGCCGCCAAATCGAATATCCATCAGCGGTAGTCCGTACACACTTTCCGTTTTTACGGCACCGGTCAGCAGATCGATATAGGTTGGTGTTATTTTTATATCTACATCCTTGTCGATCAGTTCGGAAATCAGTTTATCCAGGATTCCCTTCTGGTTAGGTTCCGGGGCAATAATGGCCAGCCGGGCCGAATGGCTGCGGACGATTTCGCCAAGATTTTCCAGAGGTCCCAGTAAAGGCAGTTTTTCTTTCAAATAATCGACCGGCGTGTGGGGCAGGGGAATGTAGCCTTCGTAGTGATATCCGGTCGTATTGAGGTTAAAAACCGAGCTTTCGTAGGTTTTCAGGGCGCGCTCTCCGTTACCGATCAGGATGGTGGCAAAGCGGACGGTCTGGTTGAGGATTTTTTTCTTGAGCTGATTCAGCACCAGCAGGCGTCCGATAAAGGTGATCAGGAAATGAAAAAGGAAGGGGTAGAAGAAGGCAGCAGATTCGTAAAATTGCCCCGATGCCCGGTCGTAGGGCAGAAATATAAACAGCAGGCAGATGCTGCCGATCATGGTTTGTTTGGCGGTATTGATGGCTTCGCTGATCCTCGACTTGTGATGCAGGTTGCGGTAGGAGCCGGCAACGAAATAAAGCAGGATCCATCCTGTTGGAACGAATATCAGCCCCTTCCAGAAAAATGGAGATACTTTCCAGTTCTCGGGCTGCACGTCGTAAACCAGCGTAAGGCGCGTAGCGTATAAGACACACCAGCTTGCGATACTGGTGAGGAGGTCGCTGATAAAATATTTTTTTGAGGAAGGCCCCCTATACATGTTTACACTTCTTTCGGTGTGGAATGCCGGATCTTTTGGAGAATCTGATGTGCAACTTCCATCGCCGCGTAGCCATCTCTTTCGCTCACAATGGGTGTTTTGTTTTGAAGAATGGCATCCCTGAATGCTTCGAGTTCCATTTTGATCGCATTGCCTTCTTCCACCGCGGGTGTGTTGATGGCGATGGTTCTTGTACCGGAGGGCGTTTCCAGGTCAAAGGTAAAGGCGGCTTCGTCTTCCGGCGTTTTGAGTCGGATTACTTCGGTTTTCTTTTCCAGGAAGTCGATCCCGATATAGGCGTCCTTCTGGAAAAGACGGATCTTTCTCATTTTTTTCATAGAGATCCGGCTCGAGGTGAGGTTGGCCACACAGCCGTTGTTGAACTCGATTCTCACATTGGCAATATCGGGCGTATCGGTCATAACGGCAATTCCGCTGGCGTAAATATTTTTCACATCGCTTTTGACGAGGGAGAGAATAATGTCGATGTCGTGAATCATCAGGTCGAGGATCACACTAACTTCCGTACCTCTGGGGTTGAACTGTGCGAGACGGTGAACCTCGATGAACATGGGGTTGAGCTCCAGTTTTGAAGCGGCAAGAAAGGCGGGGTTGAAACGTTCTACGTGCCCAACCTGCAAACGGATATTCGATTCCTGTGCAAGTTGAACAATTTCCCGGGCTTCGTCCATGGTATTGGCCAGGGGCTTTTCCACGAATACATGTTTACCCTTCCGGATGGCGGCTACACAATGCTCGTGGTGAAATGGGGTAGGTGCAACAATATCCACAGCGTCGGATGCATCGATCAGTTCTGTGGGATTGGTAAAGCGTCGGATGCCGTATTTTTCAGCAACATCCGACGCCATGGTATCATTGGGATCGTAAAAACCGATTACTTCAGCTCCTTCAATTTCCTTCCAGTTGTTCAGGTGAAATTTGCCGAGATGTCCTACTCCAAAAACGCCAATCTTAAGCATATGGTATGTATCGTTTTAGGAGCAAAGATAGGTTTCCTACCGGCACCTAGGGGGTTCTCCTGACAAATTTTGTCACCTTGTTCTCCACAGGGGGAAGTGAGCGGAGGTAAGTGTAGATGGTGCTCAGATCCTGATCCGTCATGCCGGCATACATGGTCCAGGGCATTATCGTATTGTACTCATCCGGAGCCACGGGCAGGTGTTTGCCGGTGGAGTCGCTGTATTGACGGAATCGTTCGATAAAGGCCTCTTCGGTCATGTTGCCGATGCCGGTTTCATGTGGTGTAATATTGGGCGAGGTAAGGGTGCCGCTCGGCAGCGGGAATTGCCGACCTCCGGAGAACGCTTTTTCGAACACCAGCTTGCCTTTCTCGAACGGCGTGTGGCAATCGATACAGGTGGCTGCCGTGACCAGGTATTTGCCATAAGCCAGTTTATTGGAGGTGTCGGGCCGCTGCGTAAAATTGGCTTTCTGTGGTATGGTCTTGAGTATTAAGCTAAAGGGAAAATCGGGTTGGGCCGGGGGCACCTCGTTTTCGATGGCGGGGATGGAGCGGAGATAGGCGATCACATCGTAGATGTCTTCCTTATCGAGTGTTCCGTAGGCCGGGTGCGGCATGAGGGGGAACAGCGCTCTTCCGTCGCGGGTTACCCCGGTGGTGATGGCGCGGAAAATCTCGCCGTCGGTCCAGTTGCCGAGGCCTGCGGGGGTGATGTTGCGGGCATAGAAAATACCCGGCAGACTCAGATTGTGGTCGAAGCGGTCACCGCCTTTTCCGAGGGTGCCTTCAATGGGAGGTCCGGAGAATTCGCCCCAGTTGCGGGTGCTGTGGCAGTCCATACAAACCATGACGTGGTTCGCCAGGTAACGCCCGTGCTCAACGCGCTCGGGGGTAATTTCAATCTTTAGTTCCGGTGCAGGGCCGGTATTCGGGAGGAATTGATGGATATAAAATCCGACACCGACTACCGCAACGATTAACAAGAGCACAAGAATGCCCAGTATTTTAAATACCTTTTTCATGTTCCTGATTTAGGAGGATTCTACGTTTAGAAAGATAATAACTGTATTATGAAATATTTAAATATTTACTGAAAATCTTTTTTAAAAAATGGCGCAAGCACCGACCGGATTTTTTCGTGAAGGGTAGTGGAAGAAGGATAGGAAGAGGATTCGTCTTCAGCAGGAGAGTCGAATTTTTGGGGAACGCTGATGAAATATTGTAGGGTATTGAGTGAATAGGAGGTTTCGTAATCAAAGGAATGGTGTACAGCCGTAACATGGGTGTCAAAACCGTCTGCCATCTCTCCCTGTGAGGGGAGAGATATCCATCTCGCCGTCAATGTGCCGGCGAAAAGAACTGCGGCGGCTGTGAGTACATGCTTCATAGCTAAGTCTGAAAGGTAAGGTCTAACGATCAACGTTATTTGATTGGTTAAGCAAGGGTTGCCGGCATTTCATCTACCGAACGGCGCAAAGATAGGTCCCCGAAAAAGGTCGGACAATAACACAAAGTGGTAGTTTTTGCCGTTTTGTGTTAAAACAGATGTTAAAATAATTTTATGTTAGACAGGAGGAGTCGGTCCGGGAATTCCGGACGGGGAGATTCAAAAAGGGAATAGGCATCAATGCCCGATCGGTACATTCATGTAAAACCCCGCAGAAGAGCCATTGAAGGTTGGGGTGAGCGAAAAATTCCGGTCCTTGAACGGCCAGTTTCCCTTTTGCGTGAGGTAGGCGAGGTTAACCGAAAGGATACCTACACCGGCGCCGGCCAGCACATCCGAAACCCAATGTCGGTTCTTCATGATGCGCAGTGCGCCCACAGAAGTGGCAACAACATATCCGCCGGCTGCAGGCAGCGGATAATCCTTTCCGTATTCCTTCCGGAAAAACTCCGCCGCCAGGAATGCCTGCGCGGTATGCCCCGAAGGAAAGGAGTTGTAGGTACTGCCATCGGGCCTTAATACATGGGTGCTTTTTTTCAGGGAGATCACCATCGAATTCATAAACAACTCCGATTTTGCCAGAATAAATGTTTGGGCACCCAGATGATGTTGCCCCTTATAACCGAGCGCATTCATGGCAAAAACACCGGCCGTCGGAACATAGATGAGATAGTTGTCGATTACTGTTCTTAACCCGGAAAAATGCTCCATGCTTTCTTCGCGGATCTCATACTTATTGATGATGAAGGAATTGCAGTTGACAAAGGCGCCTACCGCAATCAGCGGAAGGGATATTTTTAAACTACGGGCAAACTCCAGCTTCCGCTGCTGAAAATCGAGCCGCTCCTGGGGCTCGGGAACGATGGCAAACAAACTGTCGTTGTTCACCGGTAATGGTGTGGGCAGGCTTGTAAATCTCAGCTGCTGGGCGTTGAGACCTGAAACGGTTAGCGTAAATACGGCAGCAATCAGGAGTCGGATATTGGACAATTCAGAAACGTTCTTCATACGCGATTTCTTCGCTGTTGGTGTTGACATTGATTCCTGAATATAACGAAATTCCACCGCCAAATTATCCAGTGAACGGCGGAAAAAGTGGATTAATCCAGGTTTTTTGACATTTTCGGTGTTCCTGTGTCAAAAAATCTGGAGTAAATTCTTTTAATCGGTTATAAATCAATGTTTTTACCAATCCATAACATGGCGATCCGAATTTGGCAAAACTCGGCTCCGGGAGGATTTTTTCCACGGTGTATGGGGGTTTTACTGTGGGGAACCCAAAATTGGACGTAGGATTACGTAGCTCTAGGTCTTTTTTTACGCAGACATACTAAACCTACTGGTTTCGTTGTTTTTATACATTGGCTATGTAAAACGGGGATGTTTGAAAATCCCCCTCCGAAACCCTAAGATACCCTAATATGAAAACCGCTCACACCCTACTGATGCTGAGTTTGAGCAGCATTTTTCTATTCTCCTGTTCGCGCGATTACTTTGATGATCCCATTCCTCCTTATGAGGAAGAACCTTTGGAAGAAGCTTCCGTTGAATTTGCCACCGCGGCGCTCTTTTCCGGAACCAAAATATGTTTCGCCGCATCGTCTGAAGAAGACGGCTACCGCCACGCGTATACCTACGACGACCAGAACCGTTTGGTGAAGGTTGAAGTTACCGAAAGCGGTCAAACCCTGTCGAAGTCCTTCCTCGAATTCCAATCGGAAACCGAGGCCCTGATCCGGACCACGGAAGACGATGAATATTGGGACACCCTCCATTTCAAATTGGATAAAGGACGAGTCAGTCAGGTCAAACAAACCTACCTGTTTGATAAGTGGGATGATAACCAAACGGCCTACGGTGCCCTGGATTATGTCACCATCGATCTGATCCGCAATGCTGAAGGTTATGTAATTCAATGGAAGGAAACCCGTGAAACCCATTGGGAAAAGCCGGGGTCCCAGGTAGAAACCACTGTGTACAAAGAAGATCATACCCATTTGAATCAAAATCTTATACAGACCGTAGTCACCGAACCCAACGGCGAGCAGTCGCTCACCATCACCTACGAGTACTTTACCGATAAGCCGAATACCATTCCGTTAAATTATTCGCTGACGTCACTGGTCATCAAACCTTCGAAAAATCTGCTGAAGAAAAAGACCTATACCCGAACCGATGGTCAGGGCAGCACCATAACGGAAAAGGCCGAATACAGTTATGAATTCAATTCCGACGGCTTTGTAACAAAGCAAACGGAACTCTATACTTTCTCCGATGGCGGAACAGGAAAAACCGTGACTTCCTTCGATCACATGTGCAAATAGTTCCGGCAAAAACGAACCGAAAGGTTCACATGTAAGGGCCGCCTTCTGGCGGCCTTTTTGTATGCTCCGGGATCTTTATCTTTGGCTATGACTGAAACGCTCCTTCAAATGAAACAGCTCACCGGGACCATGCAGCCCTGGAACGAAGATGACTGGGAGGCTTTCTCATCGATCTGGGAACCTGTTTCGGCAAAGCGAAACGAACAGCTCACGCGTCCGGGTGAAAAGGAACGTTATCTGTACTTTGTTGCAGAAGGGGTACAACGGGTTTATTATTCGGATGAACGGGGCCGGGAAGCGACCATCGTTTTCACCTATGCGCCCTCCTTCGGCGGCGTACTCGATGCCTTCCTGCTGCAACAACCTTCCCGTTATTTCTATGAAACCCTGACTCCATCCGAGTTTATCCGGGCACTGCATATATCGGTTCAACGCCTGATGACCGAACGTCCGGGCATTCAGACCCTGGTACTCAAAGGCATCGCCGCCTCTCTTTCCGGTGTTTTGGAACGATTGGTGTCGCTGCAGATCAGGTCTTCCGAAGAAAAGTTTCGGGAACTGCTGCAACGCAGTCCGCATATCCTTCAGCTGGTTCCCCATAAACACCTCGCCAGCTATCTGGGGATGGACCCCACCAATTTCAGCAAACTGATGAATAAGGTGCGGATATGAAATCTTGGTATTTGCCAAGATATGAGCCGGCGGAAAGATTCAGCTTTGTGGAAAGATAAAACATTACTGTATGAAACGTATTGACCGGATTGAATTGCTCGACCAGCTCGAACAACGATCAGAAAACCATATTTCCACAGCTCTCCGCAGCTTCCAGAATGCAACGCCGCTGGCCCTGCTTCGTCAGGCCGATAATGGGGGATGGAGCATAGCCCAATGTCTGTGGCACCTGAACAGTTACGGCGACTATTACCTTCCCCTGATTGTTGAAGCCCTGAACGCCAGTGCCGATGCGCCGGCCGCTACCAGCTTCGGTAGTACAAGACTGGGCGATTATTTTGCGAACATGATGGAACCCGGTCCGGACAAGAAAAAAATCAAGGCCTTCAAGAAACACAGCCCGGGCTCCATTCCCGATCCATACGAAGTAACCGCCGAGTTTATCCGGCAGCAGGAAGTACTGCTGGCCTGTCTCAACAAGGCAAGAACAAAGGACCTGAACCGGATCAAAATACCGGTTTCCATCATGCCCCTGCTGAAACTGCGTTTGGGCGATGTATTCCGCTTCATTGTCGCACACAACGAAAGGCATTTGCTGCAAGCCGAAAGGAATCTTACATTTACGGGTGAAATCAATCCCCGTATTCATGCCACAGCAGAACTACAAAAATCACCTTAGATTTTATGCGCCGCACCATTTCGTGTTTTACCCGTTGATGCTGCTGCTCATTGTTCTGTGCAGTATCCGATTCTTCAGGGCGGCCGAAGATCAAGCGTTGTGGGGGATCATTGTTGTGGTTCTTCTCCTGCTGACCTGGCTTTCGTATATGACGCGCCAGCACTATGCGCTTACACTTCAGAACCGTATCGTGCGCATGGAAATGCGTTTCCGGTATTATACATTAACCAGCCTGTCCTTCGATGAACCGGAGCGCAAGCTCAGTTTTGGTCAGATCGCAGCTTTGCGCTTTGCTTCAGATGAAGAGCTGCCTGATCTGATCAATAGGGCAATTGCGGAAAATCTTTCACCGGACGCCATCAAGCGCTCGATCAAAAACTGGAAACCTGATCACAACCGGGTTTAGCTTTGCCTCCTTAACTTTGGGTATGCAGTCCGGCGTGCACCGATATTTTATTCTGAACAAGCCCTACAATATGGTTTCGCAGTTTGTAAGCCCCGACAGGGTGCGGCTTCTGGGCGATCTCGACTTCGATTTTCCGGAAGGGACCCATGCGGTGGGACGACTCGACAATCATTCCGAAGGATTGCTTTTGCTCACTACGAACAAAAAAGTTACCCGGCTATTGTTTCAGGGTGATATGCCCCACCGCCGCACCTATCTCGTACGGGTAAAAAACATTGTTTCACCCGAAACACTGGAGGAATTACGGAAAGGCGTCAGGATCCGGACAGGTCACGAGGCGTTTCATGTTTCCGCACCGGTTTCCGTATCGTTGGTGGAATGTCCGGATTATCTCAACTACGAAGGACCGCCTCTTCATGCCAACGGACGCCACAGCTGGCTGCAGATTACGCTTACCGAAGGCAAATTTCATCAGGTGCGTAAAATGGTGGCGGCGGTACACCATCGCTGTCAGCGTTTGATCCGCATTTCCATCGAAGATCTGGAGCTGGGCGATCTTAAACCCGGACAGGTCCGCGAACTCAGCGGGGAAAACTTCTTCCGTTTGCTGCGGATAGGCCACTGATGCTTAATTCAGTACCTTTGCGGTTCATCAAATTTGCTGATGTATGCGAAAAGGATTTATTGTTAGTGCGGTTTTAGGATTGACAGTAAGTGGTCTTCTGGTTTACTATTCAAGTCCCTGGTGGATTCTGTTGCTGGCGCTGGTTTTCGGGCTTACCGTAATGGGAATTTACGATATGGTCCAGAAAAAGCACTCCATTATGCGTACCTATCCCGTGTTTGGCAGAATGCGCTACTGGATGGAAAGCCTGCGCCCCAAAATGTATCAGTATTTTGTGGAATCCGATATCGATGGCCGGCCGATCAACCGGATCGACCGTTCTACGATCTACCAACGGGCCAAACAGCAAATGGATACGACTCCTTTTGGTACCCAACTGAATGTATACGAAGAGGGGTATGAGTGGATGTGTCATTCCATCGCGCCCAAGGATTTTCATGGGCTCAATCACCGTCCGCGTGTACTGATCGGTAACAAGGATTGTAAGCAGCCGTATTCAGCCAGCATTCTGAACGTGTCGGCCATGAGCTTCGGTTCGCTGAGCAGCAATGCCATCGAAGCGCTGAACGGTGGGGCCAAAATCGGCGGATTTGCCCATAATACCGGTGAAGGAGGAATCAGCCCGCATCATCTCGTGCAAGGGGGCGATATCATCTGGCAGATTGGTACCGGCTATTTCGGTTGCCGCGACGAAGAGGGGAATTTTTCTCCCGAAATCTTCGCAAAAACGGCCGCGCATGAGAACATCAAGATGATCGAGCTGAAGCTCTCTCAGGGGGCAAAACCCGGACACGGCGGTATCCTGCCGGCAAAGAAGAATACGCCGGAAATCGCCGCTATCCGTCACGTCAAACCCTATACAACAGTTTATTCGCCGCCCTATCACACCGCCTTCAATAGTCCCGAGGGATTGATTCTGTTCCTTAAACAGATGCGTGAACTCTCGGGAGGAAAGCCGGTTGGTTTCAAGCTTTGTATCGGCCGTAAAAGTGAATTTGTGGGAATCTGTAAGGCCATGATCAAGCTCGATATTTATCCCGATTTTATCACGGTCGACGGGGGAGAAGGGGGTACCGGCGCAGCTCCGCAGGAGTTCTCGAATCACGTGGGCGCGCCCCTGCTCGATGGACTGGCCTTTGTCCACAATATGCTGGTCGGTTTCAATATCCGTCATCATATCCGGATCATCGCATCCGGAAAAATTCTTACCGGATTCCATATCCTCCGTGCGGTGGCACTCGGAGCCGATGCCTGCAACAGTGCCCGTGCAATGATGATGGCCATCGGCTGCATTCAGGCACTTCAGTGCAATACCAATAAATGTCCTACCGGAGTGGCTACACAGGATCCGGCATTAACCGTTGGTTTGGTTGTTTCCGACAAGAAACAGCGTGTGGCCAATTACCATGAAGATACCGTCAAAACCTTTGTGGAGCTCATGGGGGCGGCGGGTATTGATGATTACAAAAAGCTTACCCGTTCGCATATCTATCGCCGGGTGTTCATGAACGAAGTGCGTACACTGGAGGATATCTTCCCTTCATTACAGCCCGGTTGTATGCTGAACGAAGCCACCATTCCCGAAAAATACCGTCAGGACTACGCCGAAGCCTATTCCGACAGATGGATGTAGGGAATTACTGAATCAGTTGTTTCAGGAGTTCCTCATCGCGGTTATAGATATCCTTACGGAAATTGATTTGCCCGTTTCTATCAACAAATGCTGTAAAGTATCCGATATAAACGGGCACTTTCTTTTTCAGTGTTACATATTTTTCGACACCGGCATTCATGGCGGCCTCGATTTTTTCAGGAGTCCAGGTAGAGTCGTAGCTCAGCAAACGGATGGCGAGCTCTTTGGGTTTGGCCACACGGATACAGCCATGGCTGAACGCCCTTTCTTCTTTTCCGAATAGGGATTTTGATGGCGTGTCGTGCAGGTAAATATTGTTGCTGTTGGGGAAAAGAAACTTAACCAGTCCCAGCGAGTTGGATGGGCCGGGTTTCTGCCTTACATTTCCGTTATTCCATTCCATGCGGTGTTTGGCCAGATAATTCGGGTCACGGCGCATTCCTGGTATGATTTCGTTTTTAATGATACTTTGCGGCACGTTCCAGTACGGGCTGAATACAATGTATTGCATCTGCCCGTTGAAGATCACGGTTTTGGTCATGGGTGTACCCACCACCACATCGCAGTCCCATTCTACCTTACCATCGACATAGTGCTGCAGTTTGAAGGCCGGAATATTGACAAACAGAAATTCCTGATCACGGATTTCAAGGGGAACCCAGCGGAAGCGCTCCATGTTCACCATGATGCTTTCGATTCTCTTTTTCGCGGGCACGTTCAACTCGGCAACGATTGTACTGTTGACGGTGGAGTCCGGCGAATAGCCATGGGCCGCTCGGAATCGGGAAACGGCGCCCGCCAGTTCTGTGGTAAACCGGGTGGAATCGCTGTCGTTGATGGTGTAGCCCAGTTGTTCCAGTCTTTTCCGGATGGCCCAAACGACTTCCGAAGAGTCGTTAAGCCTGAGCGTCTGATTTTTTTTGAGCGAAGGGATGAGCGGAGCGTTCCCGGATTTTTCTATCTCACGGTATTGCGCAAGTGCTTTTTTCAATCCTGTGTACTGGCCGATGACGGCAGATCCTTCCATCGATTCAAAATCGCCCTGTTTCAGGTTTTCCTCGAGCAGTGCGGCATAATCCAGCTTCTTGGTGGGCAGATACCATTGCAGCCCCTGTGCTTTTACGGATTCGGCGCCCACCCAAACATTCTGAACGTAATTGAAGTATTGGGCGGTGAGCATCAGTTCGGTAGAGACATCGGGACGAACCATCGGACCAACCGTTTTTACCGAGTCGTTGTATTGAAAGAGGTAAAGGTAATCGTCGCGGTAGGGGATTTTCATTTTCAGCCCTTCCGTTTCCTCGTCTTCAATTTTGGCAATCAGCGCGTGTGCCGGTTCGATCAAACCGTTGCGGTTATACCAAACATATTTGAATTCGCGGGAGCGGTAGAACGTATGGAAAGCTTCGGAATACGCGGCGAACTCGGGATATTTTTCAAGAAAAGCCGCAATCTGGCTGCTGTCAAAACTTTTTTCGAGTACTGGATGAAGATCACCGGTAACCAGGATGTCGGTATGTTTGGGCGAAAGCGTATCCTGTTTTGCTCTTTCGGCTTTTTTCTCCTGCGCATTGCTGCAGGCCCAACCGATCATGGAAACAATGAGAAATGCGGTAGCAGAGTAGTATAGCTGACGGAATGCATTCATAAATAAGGCTTCTTGGAATGAATGATGGAAATAAAAATAAGGAAACTTCTTTACCTACCCTAAGGGGCGGCTCTGGACGATTGGGAGACTATTTTGGGGCCCGGCTGCATCACGCTACCCAGCTTTGCTTGCGACGCTCCGTTCATCGGTCGGAACCCGGATGATCCGATTCGTACAGGCCCGAAAAAAGCGCCGGCAGAACCGACGCTTCTTTGAAAATTTATCCGATACCGGTTAGGCCAGAGCGGCGATGTATTTTTCCATTTTCTTGTGGAGGTCCATGCTGAGCGGAACGACCGGCAGGCGCACGCTGTTTTCGAGCAGCCCGAGAATGTTCATTGCCGCTTTAACACCCGCAGGGTTGTTTTCGGCGAAGAGCAGTTCGTAGCCCTCGATCAGTTTGTCGTTCAGTTTTTTGGCGTCTGCGAAGTTACCGGCCAGGCAGGCATTGACCATGGAGGTAAATTGCCTGGGGAAAGCGTTTGCCGCAACGCTGATCACCCCTTCCATACCGCAGGCGATTTGGGGGAGAACCAGTGCATCGTCGCCGCTGACCACCAGGAAGCCATCGGGTTTATCGCGCAGGATCTGCATGCATTGTGCCATATCACCGCTGGCTTCCTTGATCCCTCCGATGTTTTTCACCTCGTTGGCCAGGCGGATGGTAGTGCTGCCGCTGAGGTTGCGGCCGGTTCTTCCCGGAACGTTGTAAAGCAGGATGGGAGCCGGAGCTTCTGCAGCGATGGCTTTATAGTGCTGGAACAGGCCTTCCTGAGAAGGTTTGTTGTAGTAGGGGCTTGCGCTGAGGATGGCAGCCGCCTTATCGCAGGGCAGGAAATGAATTTCCTTGATCACTTCGGCGGTATTGTTTCCGCCGGCACCTACAACCACCGGAACGCGGTTGTTTACCTTTTCAAAGGTGAAGACAGCAATGTCTTTCTTTTCTTCTTTCGACAGGGTTGGTGTTTCTCCGGTAGTACCGAGCGTTACAACGTATTGTACGCCGCCTTCGATAACAAAATTGATTATCCTTTCGAGGGCGTTGAAGTCAATTGCGCCGGATGCATCAAAAGGTGTTACCAGAGCAACACCTGTGCCGCGCAGGGTAGATTGTAGTGACATTTTATGTTCGGGTGATTCTGCTTGATTGTTTCTTGGATTGTGATCGATTTTGGGTGGTGGCTAGAGTTCCTGCCAGAAGCCCATTTTTCCGTACTTCTCGATTCTTTGCTGAATGCGGGTTTCCGGATCGATCTGTTTCAGTTCCTGAAGAACGGGGATCAGGTAGTTTTTGAGTGTTTCGGCAGCCTGGTCGTAATCCCACTGGGCGCCACCCTTGGGTTCGGGGATAACGCCGTCGACCAGTCCGAATTTACTCATATGGTCGGAAGTGAGTTTCAGTTCTTCCGCGGCTTTTTCCTTCTGCTCCCAGCTTCTCCAGAGGATGGAGGAGCAGTTTTCCGGCGAAATAACGGTGTACCAGGAGTTTTCGAGCATAAATACCCGATCGCCGGCACCGATGCCCAGAGCGCCACCGGAAGCCCCTTCTCCGATGATAACACAGATGATGGGAACCTTAAGGCGGATCATTTCGTAGATATTGCGGGCAATGGCTTCGCCCTGGCCGCGTTCTTCGGCTTCCATTCCGGGGAATGCGCCGGGGGTGTCGATCAGGGTGATGACCGGTTTATTGAACTTTTCGGCCAGTTTCATCAGTCGGAGGGCTTTTCTGTAGCCTTCGGGGTTGGCCATACCGAAATTGCGCAGTTGGCGCATTTTGGTGTTGATCCCTTTTTGTTGACCGATAAACATTACGGTTTCCCCGCCGAGTTCTGCGAAACCGCCCACCATGGCTTTATCGTCGCGCACGTTTCTGTCGCCGTGGAGCTCGATGAAGTTGGTGGTCATTTTCTGAATATACTTGAGTGTATACGGCCTGTCGGGGTGGCGGCTAAGCTGCACGCGTTGCCAGCTTGTAAGGCCCTGGGTAATTTCGTTACGCTTCTCAAGAATCTTGTTTTCCAGGTCCTGAATGGAAGTGCTGAGGTCTGTTTTTGACTTCTCCGCGGTTTCTTTCAGCTGCTTGATCTGATCGGCCAGTTCTTTGATGGGCCTTTCAAAATCGAGGAATTGTCTGTTCTGTAATTCGGGCATGCTCAGATTTTAGAACTGTAAAAATACAAGGAGAAAATTTTTTTAAAAAAGTTTTGTTTTGAAAAAGCTTTTCCCCTTATCTTTGCAATCCCAAAACGGTACAACGGTGGTCAAAACCAGGTACTTATAAGCGGGACCTAAGGATTGGTAGTTCAGTTGGTTAGAATGCCGCCCTGTCACGGCGGAGGTCGCGGGTTCGAGTCCCGTCCAGTCCGCAAAAAATTAGCCCCTTCGATAGAAGGGGTTTTTTGTTTTTATTCCGGACATAAAACCTGCGTTATTTTTTTCGGCCGAGGTTACGATCCGGCTTGATTATACTGCATTGCCGACGAATCTCTCATCATCTGTTTTTCGTTAAATTATAACGGTTTAATTTTCAATGTTGAATAAGGTTCCGAACGGTGAAGTGAGTGACACAACGGACGGTGGGCAGCGTGATGAAGCCGGGACAATACGGGTTCTTAAAGGTTTCTTCTATTAAGTTACAAAAATTCCCGCGAATTTGCAACTCCGTTCGATCCGGCTGATTTTCAATCCTTTTTTAATTCTTACCCAAAGTGAGATCGATGTAAACCGGAAAATGGTCCGAAGCAAAATGTCCGTCGAAGGTTTCGTTGCAGACTTTCCAATATTTCACTTCTTTGGGTTTGTATTTTCTGGAAATGAAAATATGATCGATTCTTCTCGCGTTGGGTTCGGGTGGAATGATCTTGTATCCGTGACTGGTTTGGTAATTATCGTTCTCCACTTTTTTAGCGAGGGTATAGGTGTCGGTCAAAAGATCGGATGAGGCCAGGGTTTTGTAGGCGTTGGTGCCCAGGTTGGTGTTGAAATCGCCGGTGCAGATTACGGGGTCCTTGCCGGCGATGCTTTTAATTTTCTCAACCAGCAGGGCGGCGCTGTTGTTGCGGGCCAGTGTGCTTTTGTGGTCGAAATGGGAGTTGAACAGATAAAAGGCGACACCTGTTCGCCGATCCTCCAACTGAACCCATACGCAGTTTCGGGCCTGACTGGCTTCCCAGCTCACCGAACCCATGGAGTCGGGTTGTTCGGAAAACCAGAATACGCCCTTATTCAATAGTTTGAACCGATCGCGGCGGTAGTACACGGGATTGCTGTGCGACCAGCCCTTTGAATTGAAATTACCGGTAGTGACCACGAAGTAATCATACACGCCGCCATGCAGTTCGGCGAGCTCGTCCATCTGCGGCTGATAGGGCTCCTGGACGCCGATGATGTCGAAATCATAACTGCGGAAAAGCGAATCAAGCGATTTTTTCCGCGAGTCCCAGTCCTGCGTATCGGATCCATGAAAAGACCGGATGTTGAAGGTGGCGATGCGAAGGGTATTCCCGCGATCGGCCATGGTTTGGGCGATCGCGGGTTGTGTTTTTTTGCAGCAGATTTCCAGCACCAGAATGCTTAAGGTACAGAGGAGTACGGCAAGAAATTTTGAAACGTGTTTCATCAATGACAATGTTTGGGATTAAGGTTCGACCGTTATTTCCAGTTCTTTGATGAGGTCTTTGCGTCCGTAGACGCTGACATTGGACGCTACAAATACCACTTTGTATGTGCCCGGGTTTTCGTAAATCATGCTGTATTCCTTAAGCGGCGCGTCGACAACGGATTTGATACCCAGCCCGTGATCGCGGCCGAGGTTGATACGGTCCGGCGCATAGATGGGAAGTGATACCGCCCAACCTTCCTTGAATGACGTGTTGGCAAAAACACCGTCCCAGATAATGGCGGTTGCGGTTACCCGTGGCGTGGTAGTGGCATGATCCTGAATATCGAAACCTTCGCCCTTGATCATCTGAAATCCGGCCATAGCCTGATCGTATTTAACACCGGATAGTGTGGGATCTTCGAGTACCACGCCCTTTACTTCGAAGTTGGTGATCTGAAAACGGGTACGGTTGGAATTTTCGGCAGTGGTGAAAAACCACGCGAAATAGATTGGCGTCTGGGAATCGGGAAAGATATCGGAGATGTCTTGTTCCCCCGAGGGCTCAAATACTGCGGAAGTGCCGTTGATGGGAGGAATATGAAAGCGGTTGGTGATGTCCACCCAGGTGGCCTGGCGGATGGCGGCAGGCTCATACACGCCGGAGAAATTGGAGGAATATTTCAGGGCAACAAGATCGGGGTTGTTGCCGGCATACTTGGCCGACTGGAACGACAAACTCGCCTTTGAATCGTAAATTCTTTCCTCGTTTTTGAAATCATAGTCTGATCCCCTTTCTCCGGAATAGAAGATGATGACATCGGGATTTCCGCTGAACTTAAAGTAAACGGTATCGCCGGCTTTATAGGTTGTTTTGTTGATGCTGACGTCAAAATCGGGATCCAATACCTCCGTGTCTTTTTCGCAGGAAATAAGGAGAGGAAGCATCAGTAATATGAGGAGATGGTATCGTTTCATTTGAAAAAGTTTTTGGTGTCTGATAAGGTTGTATTTCATTACCAGCCTTTGTTTTGGACGAGGTACGGATTCAGTCCGATTTCATAGGAAGGGATCGGCCAGAGTTCGTGGCGCTGCGTAACCGAACCGAATGTGCGTTTGGGGAAATCGTAGAAATCGCCGGAATAGGAAATCAGATCGTTCGTTACGCGCTGCATGGCGGGCAGCAGGATATTCCAGCGTACCAGATCGCTCTTGCGCAGACATTCGAAGCAGAGTTCGCGGCTTCTTTCGTCCTGTAGTTCTGCAAGAAAGGTTTCCTTATCCATGCCGGATAGGTCGACTGCGGGGTTGGGAACCCTGGGATCCAAACCGTATCCTCGTCTGCGGACCATATTGATGGCTTCGTAAGCGGCGGCGGTAGGACCTTCATTCACTTCATTTTCGGCTTCGGCAAACATCAGCAATACATCGGCGTACCGGAGCAGCGGGAAGTTTGTGGGGGTGCGTGTGGTGGAACGCGGCAGGATGAGTTCGTAGGTTCTTCTCCATTTTCCGCAGTAGCGTTGGTAGATATTGCTCGCCGGCCAGTCGGTGGCAACACCGGGGTTACCGACATAACGGAAAGGCGCAATCGCCCAGTCGCGGCGTTGATCACCGGCGGCATAGCGGCGGAACATGGGGCCGGTAATCCGGGTCATCCCTGCGGCATAACCGATATTGGGGTCCTGGGTGTTTCCGATGCCGTTGTTTCGGCCGACATAACCGCCCAGGTTGGTGTAAATGCCTGTTCCATTACCCCAGAACTCTACTTCCCAAATGCTTTCCTTGATATCGTATATATCCTGAACATGGTTGATGAAAATCTGTTTGAAATCGGGGTTCAGTTCGTGAAACCCGGTTTGTATTACCTTGTCGGCCCATTTTCGGGCATCTGCGTAGCGTGCCTTATCGTTGATGGGATGACCGGCTGCGTACAGGCAGGTTCTGGCCAGTATGCCCCATACGGCCGATTTGCTTACCCGTCCGCCCATTGCTACGGTTTCTGCATCTTCGACCATGTCGGCGGCAATTTCCATATCGGCAATGATTCTGTTGTAAATTTCCTTTGCCGGAGTCTGAGGAATTTGGATGCTGGAGGCATCGCCTGATTTTATGCTTTCCAGAATCAGGGGAACACTTCCGAAACGGTTCACCAGCATAAGATAGAAATAGGCCCGAAGGAAGAGGGCTTCGCCCTTCATCACATTTCTTTTGGTTTCATCCATGGGAACCTTGTCGATGTTTTCGAGGAAGAGATTGGCTCTGTAAATGCCGGCGTACACTTCCTTCCAGTAAGATAGTATCCGGGGTTCGTTGGCACCGAAATTATTATCGGCCACGGTGAAACGGTCGCCGGTATAGTGGTTCCAGCATTCGTCGCCATCGAGTGCCATACGGCCCAGCATATTGGAACCGTAGGTTTCGTTTTGGGTTAAGGTTGAGTATACACCGTTGAGAACGTAACGAGCCTGTTCTTCGGTTTCGAAATAATTATCGGGGCTGATAAAGTCTTTGGGTGTTGTATCCAGGACTTTACTACAGGAAATCAGCACGATACATACGATGAAAACAAGTATTTTTTTCATGCCCTTTTATTTTAGGTGGTGAATTGTAACGATTGATTTTTTATTCGATTCAATTCCTAAAATGCGGCCTTGATGCCGAAAGCTATGGTTTTGGCATGCGGATAGGCCGAATAGTCGAATCCCGGCGTCAGGGTCGAATGTCTTACGGAAACCTCCGGATCCATGCCGGTGTATTTGGTCCAGGTGATCAGGTTCTGGGCTGAAACATTCGCTTCCAGACGTGTGAATTTTGTGTTTCTTATCCAATGCTGGGGAATGGCATAGGAAAGCGAAATGGTTTTCAGTCGGAGATAGGATCCGTCTTCGATATATTTTGACGAGTAAATACCACGAAGTCCCTGTCCGCCCGGACGGTAATTTTCGTTCGAGGGGTTTTCGGGTGACCACCGGTTTATGTAGGAAGCGTATTGGTTAAGGTGACCGCGGCCTTCGGAGTTCCCTTCAAACATCAGACGGTTGGCATTGAAGATATCGTTGCCGTACGACCATTGGAAGAAAATGTTCAGGCTAAGTCCCTTGTACTGGAAATTGTTGTTGAATCCACCGATATGAACGGGTATGCCGCGACCGATTACGGCAACGTCCTGTTCGTTGACGATTCCGTCTTCATTAATGTCAACATACTTGATATCTCCCGGTTGAATGGCACCGCGATCGAGTCCGTTGGTGGGCACGGAGGCCTTGAGTACATAATCTCCGTTGGGCATCTGGTCGAAGTCGGAATATTGATAGATGCCGTCCCAGAGATAGCCGAAGAAGGAAGAGGCGCTTTGTCCCAATTTGGCCAGATACAATGCCTGACTGTTATAGGTGGACGTCCAGGAGACAGAGGAAAGAATCTGGGGTTCGTCTTCCGCAAGTTCGAGCACTTTGTTGCGGTTGAAACTGATGTTGAAGTTTGAGCTCCAGGTAAAATCAGATTTTTTGATATTGACCGTATTCAAGGAGAACTCCAGGCCTTCGTTTCTTACAACGCCTACGTTTTTATATATTTTGGTGAATCCTGTGCTGTAGGGAACGTTGGCATTGAGCAGAAGGTCGGAGGTTGTTTTACGATAGGCATCTATGGTGAAATCAATCCGGTCGTTGAATAATTTGAGGTCCAGTCCGACATCGGTTTGTTCGGTTGTTTCCCATTTCAGATCGTCATTACCGAAGCGATTGGGAATAATTCCCGGGCTGGGAGATCCGCCCATGGGGTAGAATCGTTCGTAGTCGCGGGTGAGCGAAGAGAAACGTACGAAGTCGCCGATTCGGTTATTACCGGTAACGCCGTAGCTCATTCTGATTTTGGCATCGGAAACAAAGCTGGCTTTGCGCATGAATTTTTCCTTGCTCAAGCGCCAGGCAAAGCCAAAGGAGGGGAAGTAGGCCCATCTGTTTTCCGTTGAAAATTTGGAAGACCCATCTGCCCGAAATGTTGCCGTGATCAGGTATTTCGACAGGTAACCGTAGTTGGCTCTGGCGAGGAAAGACATCAATGAGTTGTCGGAATGAAGTGCGGTTAGTGGTCCCGGTGTAGCATCGTCCATGCCACTCAGCCCCAGGTTTTCGTTGATGATATGATAGGCTTCATAGCCGTAACGATAATATTTTTGGCCCTGAATGGTATTACCGATCATTGCGGTTACTGAGTGCCGTTTATTGATGTTTCGTTTTTCGAAGGTAAGTGTGTTTTCGTTAACCCATTCATTGGTTTCAATGAAGTTGAAGAGACCGTTTACGCCATTGGCGTTGTTGACACTGGGGTAACCCCTTGCGGTTCGGGAGTTGTAAAACTCTTCGTCCTTGATCCATTTTTTGTTTACGCCGCCCCGGATATTCAGTTCCAGGTTTTTGGCCAGATTGAATTTCAGGTAGGCATTCCCGATAAGTACGTTCCGGGTTTCTTTCCGGATTTCATTTTCCGCTGAGATGACCGGATTGATGCGAGCATCGGAGAAGCTTACGCCTTCTTCCTCATCCATCACCTCGTCGAGGAATTCGTCGGTATCCTTTCCGGTAACCGGTCGGTATCCCCAGATTCTGTACATCTGATAGGTGGAGTATCCGGTACTGATGCCCTGTGCCGTAGACGACAGGCTGCCGTAGTTCCCATCGTTGGTGTAATTGAGATTGATGCCGGCCTTTGTTTTATCGGAGATGGCCTGATCCAGCGTAATCCGGAACTGTTTTCTGCTGTAGCCGGAATTGATGATTACCCCATCGCGGTCGAACAGGGAGCCGGATAAGCGGTACTTTGTTTGAACGTTGCCGCCGGAGAGGGAAAGCGTATGGGTTTGCATAAAAGCATCGCGGAACATCAGATCCTGCCAGTCGACCCCGCGGATATTTTTATAATCATCAAGTTCACGACCCGGGCGGGTGAGGTAAACCGTTTTGTTTAAATCGGGATTGAGTTCGATGAGGTATTTAACAAATTCATAGGGATCCATCATCTCCATTTTCTTCACTACGCGTTGGAAGCCGGCGGTGCCTTCATATTCCACACGTGGCTTTCCGGCCTGTCCTTGTTTGGTTTCGATGATTACAACGCCGTTGGCCCCCCGTGAACCATAGATCGCGGTAGCGGAGGCATCCTTCAATACGTTGATGGATTTGATGTCGGAGGGATTGAGCGTGGCAGCGCCCGGATCTTCGAGCGGGAATCCGTCGATAACGAAAAGAGGGGAGTTGCTTTGTGTAAGCGAGTTGCCCCCGCGGATGATGATGTTCATTTCTTCACCCGGCTGACCTTCGTTGGCGGACACCTGAACGCCGGCAATACGACCGGCAAGCGCTTCATCAAAAGAAGCTACAGGTGCTTTCCGGAGATCGTCCATTTTTACTTCGGCGACCGATCCGGTAAGATCCTTCCGGTTGACGGTACCATAACCGATCACCACCACATCGTCGAGTTCCTTTTCGAGACGTTTCAGAACGATGTCGATGGTTGATTGGTTTTTTACCGGAACATAGGCGGTCATGTATCCTATATGCGAGAATATGAGTGTGTCTCCGGTTTTGGCTTTGGTGGAATAGGTTCCGCCGTCGCCGGAAACCTTTCCGGAGCTTTGGCCGGAAACCATCACCACAACGCCTTTGATCGGTTGGTTGGTGGTGGAATCCGTAATTTTTCCGGTGATGGTTCTCGGCGTGCTCACCTGAGCAAGAGTGGGTGCGCCGAAAAGGAAGAGCATGGCAATAGCCAACGAGAATTTTGTTATACTCGGCATAAGCAATCATTTTAGAAATAGCAGGACTAATATGAATTTGAAAATTAGTGCGGAAACAGGCTGCGTTTTTTTTAATACTTTACCTATTGTTATACGATCTTGTCATAAAGTCGTAAACCGGTGTATTTTCAGCAGATTAGGACAGCACTGGTTTCCTTTTAACGTTGTTCGGTTTTAGGCTTTCATTGGTTATTTAATGGTTTGCGGAATTAATTTAAAAAAGGAAAATATTCCGTTATGTGGTCGTGTTTTCGGTACTTCCGGAATTGGATTTTGGGTAGGGGCGACGGGATGTATGATCAGCTTGCGCGGTGGTAAATTTTGAAAAACCTGCAAAACAATCAACTGTCCGATCCTTTGATGCATCGAATGTACAATCAATTCTGTTTTGCAGGTTCCTGTGTTGTATTACGTTTATTTTATGTCTCCGCAGAAATGGACTTCGATGCCCAACGTCTGCAATGCGGCCGCTTTTATTTTACAGGCTCGTTCTGCCGCAAAAGAATCGTTTACGTACACGACGTGGATATGGTTCGCTTTATGCTGGGCCATTAACTGATCGCGGTTGATGCCGTCCAACACGGCATGCATAATCGGCCATTGGGGGGTTGTGAGTTGCCATCTTCTGTTGGTTTCTTCTTCGGGAAGTTCTACTGATCTTCCGGTTCCGATATCGCAATGCAGTTTGTTGTTCATGACGTAAATACGGCTCCAGACAATATTGCCGGGTTTGCTTACACCTTTCAAAGTTCCTCCACCCAGCCGGAAATACATGGGCGGCTGCCGGTCGCTGGAAGCACCCTTGTAACCACCGATAAAGTGGGCTGGTGGTGCCGCGCCCGATATGAGCAACACCCAAACAAATTCATTGATTTTTTCATCGACATACCGGGCTCCCCAACGAAGATCATGCAGGGTGTTTTCGCCTTCCAGGCCCAGCTGTTCCCATAAACGATAGGTTAACAACGCATCAAAGCCGGCGCATTCGTCGACCTCGTTGAAGTGAGGCAGGGCTTTTCCGGGATAGAGTTCTCTTCCGTCTTCCGACCAAACGGGAGGGCGATCGGTATTGTTAAGTAAACCTTCCACCAGATCGCTGGCCGGTACCAGGTCTTTCAATCCCTGCTGATACTGGATACCAATGGTATCACATCCGAACTCGTCGGCAATCCGAACCGCAGCGATATACATTTTACATTGTTCCAGTGTCTGCGCTTTGGTGAGTTCTGTTTCCGGGTCGGTACCCCAGTTGAACTTCATACCCTTGTTGAGCAGCCATTCCAATACGGCTTCTGCATCTTTATCGCTGACCGTGCGCATACGGGCGTATAATGTAGACTGACTCAGGCGTTCCTTGAAAATGCCGGTAGGATGAAGAAGGTGGTCCGGTACTATGGCATTGAACATGCCCATGCAACCTTCGTCAAACACGCCCATAATGGCTTTGTTTTTCCGGAATTCTTCGGCAAAGCGGACACCGATTGTTTTATCCTCGTCGGCAATGGAAACATCGTTGTAATTTTTTACGTGACTGGTATCGTGTTTGATTTCGCCGGTTTCGAGCCATTGTTTCAGACCATTCAGGAAAAACTCATCGTCGAAATTTTCACTCCAGATCGTACTGTATTTAACGCCAGCCTTGGTAAGAGAACCGTTCAGATTCAGCATTCCAACCAGCCCCGGCCACTGACCGCTCCAATTGGCAACGGTAAGAATGGGGCCTTTATGCGTGGTTAATCCGGCAAGCACGTGGTGGGTGTATTGCCAAACACTTTCGGCTACAATCAGCGCAGCGTCTTCGGGGATGTTTCGGAAAACTTCTATGCCTGCCCGTTGTGAGTCCAGGAAGCCATGCTTTTTTTGGGGATCGTAGGGGTGTGCCCTAACCACTTCCCAGCCAAACAAAGCCAGAGCCTTGCCCAGCGATTGCTCCATTTCGTGCTGTGCCTGCCAGCAGGTTTGATTGGCAGAAAGGCGCAGGTCTCCGCTTGCTACCAGCCATACCTGTTTTGATTTACTCATACCTAAGATTTTGAAAATATGGGTTAATGAAAAGTTGAACGATTTCGTGAATCTTCCCGCCTGTTTCTTACGGCTCCCACCATTTTTCCGGGACTCCTGGTTTTTGCGATAGGTTGTATTCCAATTTCTTAACTACTGCCCCAAGGCTTTTGCGCAGTTGCGGAACTTTCCTAAATTTAAGTTCACCTAAACAAATATCAGCAGATAAAAATGCTGTTTATTTTAGCTTGTTAGCCGAAAAGTGTAGGATCTTATCATACCCTGATTTTTGGGATGAAATATTGATTATTTTACATTTACTAATTGTTTGCCGTTATGAAGCCTCATTTTCACAAAGTGACATCACAGCTTCAGAGCTCATTTTCGATCCGGCATGATATTCAGCCCAACTTTGGCCGAGTCTGGCATTACCATCCCGAGCTTGAACTGCATTACACAATCAGGGGGGAGGGGGTTCGATTCATCGGTGATAACGTAAGCAATTTTACCGAAGGGGAGTTGATCCTGCTGGGTGAAAACCTGCCGCATACCTGGCGGTGCCACGAAAAATACTATGAGCCCGACAAGGGCCTGTCGGTGGAAGCGATCGTCATCCAATTTCTTCCCGACTGTTTCGGGCGCGAAATCTTTAATCTTCCCGAAGCCTACCTGATTCCCAAACTTTTTGAGAAGGCCAAGAAAGGGATGATCATCCGCGGAGCTGCCCGGGAGCGGATCGTGAACGATATGTTCCGGGCCGTCCACGCGTCGGGATTTGAGCGGGTTATCCTGTTGCTGAACATCATCCGCGTGCTGGCGGAAACCAATGAGTATTCTACCATCGCATCGGCCCATGCTTTCTACAAATCCAGCGAAATCGAAACCGACAGGCTAAACAAGGTTTGCACCTACACATTATCCAACTATAAGAAAGATATTACGCTGAAGGAAATAGCGGCAGTAAGCAACCTCAGTGTTACCTCATTCTGCCGTTACTTTAAAATGATGACCCGCAAAACCTATTTCGATTTTCTGGTGGAAATAAGAATCAGCCATGCCTGTCGGATGCTGGTGGAAGATCGTTATCCGATCGGTATTATCTGCTTTGAATGTGGGTTTAACAATCTCTCGAATTTCTACCGCCATTTTAAAGCGGTTACCGGCCTGAAACCCTTTGAGTACAAGCGGAAATATCTTCAGGAATCAGCCGCCTAGCGGTTCGTTTTCCGAAGTAAGAATATCTGTAGGTATTTTTCCTCACCCGATTTCACGTAGCGATTATAGGCGAGTGTGGAGCCATCGGGGCTCCAGTTTACAGCGCCTACCGGAATACGATCGTCGGTGACACGCGGTGTAAGTCTGTTCGATTCCCCGGTTTCAAGATCCGTAACAAACACACTGTTATCGGCAATATAGGCCAGTTTGCTGCCGTCGGGGCTGAAGTTGAATGGCCCCTGAATGGAAAATTCCAGATGGGTCAACTGTTGCGGCGCTTCTTTGGTATTATTGGGCGATACGGAAAACAATTGAACGAGATCGTTCGAATCCTTTGCCAGGAAGGCAATTCGGCTTCCGTCCGAACTGCTTCGTAACCAATGACGCGGTGCGTTGCTGACACCTTTTGGGGTAAAGCTAATCCGTCGGTGCGTAATGCCTTTCGGAACCCGCGGGCGTTCCGTTTCCGTGCCGCGGAGGTCTTCTTCGGCAGCGGTGCTCAGAATGTTGTCGGGAATATCGGCAACGAAGATTTCCGTTTTGGTATTTCCGTTTTCATCCACCACATTTCCCTGATAGGCAATAGCCCTGGTTTGCCGGCTGCCATCGGTTTTGATATACCCGTTTGTTCCAATCCAGCATTCGTCGAACGCCTTGTTTATTTCATCGCTTCCGGGCCGGGGTTTTGAAACTACGGGCACCACGAGAAACGCAAACATTTCGCCGTCGTTGTTCTCCAGATTGTCTGTTGGTTTTACACGGACCTTCTTTCCGGCAATCATCACCCCGATGGTTCGTAAATCTTCAACATCGGGATTTCTTTCTGCGGTTTTCTGAAGAACGTAGTCGTTATAGGTGAAACTGATCCATTTGCCGTCGCCCGACCAGGTATGGGCATGTGTTCCCCCGCGGAGTGCACCGGTGGTGAAGGGAGGAAGGATGTCTCGTGCATCGTAGAACAAGGGTTGCTGCGGTTTGCTCAGCCGTACGGCTACACCGGTTCGGCGGGTAAACGTGTATGGGTTGTTCTGATCGGCATTCCGGATTCCGTGAATGAAGAGAACAGTTTCTTCAACCGGCGAGAAAGTCGCGGCTCCTACACCCGGCCCCCATTCGGTTTGGTTTATTGTTTTGTAGATGTTCCGGATCTCCCCGGTATTTACGTTTACAACTGAGATGTCGGAAGTGCTGCCGATTTGGGTATCATCGTTACGTCCGTCAAAAACAATCCATTCGCCGTTGGGGGAGAAGATCTGCGTGCTGTTCAGGCAATGGCCTGAATTATCGTGGGTGAGCTGGGTGTCGGTATAATTCATAAACTGCTTTTCGGAATCCGCGTTGGTGCACGCCGAAAAAGAATTCAAAATTAGAAGAAATACACTGATGCGAAGAATCATGCAACAATTTTGGTATTTATACCGAGATGGGAAAGCATCTCGTCGCATTCGACCATCAGATTTTCGATTTTTCTGCGGATGCCGTCGTTCAGATCGCCAACATTACGCCTTGTATAGATTCCGATAGGAAGGCCTTTGCGATGGAGGAAGTATTTGGCCACCAAAGGGTAGACCTCGTGCATCACATCCATTTTGTTGATAAAGAATTGCTGAACGCGGGCTACCTGTTCGGCCTGCGATTGATCGTCGAAATTATCACACAGCCAGGCGACGAGCTCCGGCACGAAGTTCCCCTGTATGCAGGATAATCCGATGCAACCTGCCTGTAGTGAAGGAACTGCATTGGCCATGTGTGCATCATAAAGCTCAAAGGCGTCGAACTCTTTTGTTGCTTCCAGTTTTTGGCGGATAGCTTCCACGCTGAGGCTGGTGTCTTTATAATACAGGAGGCGACCCGTGCTCACAAAGGAGCGCAACTGCGGAGCGCTGAGTACTCGTTTATAAGGCACCGGGCATTCGTAAAAGCCGAGCGGGATTTTGTCGGTATTGTCGAAAAGTTTGAATACCCTTTCGTTTAGGATTTCATCCGATTCGTCGGCTTTGGCCAGGATACTGCTGATGGCGATCACCGCATTGACGCCCGTATCGTATATTCTTTTAACGAAGTCGGCCTGGTATTGGGAAGAACCTTCGAAGGTTCCGGTGCTTACAACGGGAACGGCGCCGCCGGCTACGTCCACAATGTGTTTGGTGATGGCTATCCGCTCTGCATCCGACAACTCAAACATTTCGCTCGACAGGCAATTGGCGAAAAGCCCCTTTGCGCCGGCTTCAATGTAGTACTCCGTCAATCGGGTCAATGCGGCATAATCAATCGCTCCCTGTTCGTTGAACGGAGTGAGCATTACGGGTACAAACTTTTTCTCTTTCTTCATAAAACTGTGTGTTTATTCATCAGGCATGGTCGGCCTGGTTTTGATTTTTCGGGTTTTTCCTGGAAAGAAAGGTGCCTACCAGGAAGATTGTCAGCGTACCGATAACGATGGTGATGTTTTTATGGAGCGGATTTTTGAACCCTCCGAAGCTGTCGTCGAGGAGGGGCGTCAGGGTAAGCCAACAGATTACGAGCACGCCGATGATGGTGGCTGTAACAGCCTGCGGATTGCGGGCTTTTTTGCTGATCAGCCCGAGCAGGAATAGCCCCAGCATGCCGGCGGCAAATATGCCGGAAAGTTCCCACCACATATCGAGAATGCTCTTGGCTCCGATCATGGCGATTCCGGTAAACATTCCCAGTAAACCGGCAATTACCGTTCCGATGTAGAGCACACGCATTTTCTGCTTATCGGTAGCATTTTTATTGAAATAACGTTTGTAGATATCTTCTGTAAATACGGTGGCAGAAGAGTTCATGCCGGAACTGATGGTGCTCATGGCCGCCGATAGAATGGCTGACACGATGATGCCCACGAGGCCAACCGGAATTTTCGTCACCATAAAGAGCGGCATAACCTTGTCGCCATAGTCTGCAGGTCCCATTGACTGAACCATTTGCTGAATTTGTTCATTTGTGGCGCCCGCTCCGAGTCGCTCCATAGCCGCCTGTTGTTTTACCACGTCAAGCATTTCCGGATTAAGGTCGTAGTAGGCGTAGAGACATGTGCCGATGATAAAAAACAGCAGGGATGCAGGAACGTACATCCACACGCACAACCAGATTGAGCTTGATGCCTGTTTGGCGGTTCGCGCAGCATGGTAGCGTTGGACATAGTTCTGATCCATTCCGAAATTGTTAAGGTTGATAAAGAATCCGTACAAGAGGACGACCCAGAATGTTGATCCGGTAAAATCGAGCGACAGGCTGCCCAAACTGAATTTGTTGTCCTGGATACCGATGTCGATAATTTTGGATAGCCCTCCCGGTACTCCGGCAACCACCAGGTACACGATGAGCAGGCCGCCCAGGGTTTTGATAATACCCTGTACCACTTCGGTCCAGATCACGGCTTCCAGTCCGCCCATGACGGTATAGATAATGATGCAGATACCCATCACGATCATTACCATCGACATCGACAAGCCGGTGAGTGCCTGCAGGCTGAGCGCAATGCCAAAAAATATGGAGCCCATTCTTGCCAGCTGTGTAAGCAGGAAGCAGGCGACGGCATAGGTTCTGGCCCAGGGGCCGAAACGATGTTCGAGGTGGGTGTAGGCGGAGACTTCGCCGGTTTTCCGGTAGAAGGGTACGAAATATCTGGCGGCGAGCCAGGCAGCAAGTGGCATGGAAAGGCTGAAGACAAACGCATTCCAGTTGCTGCCGAAAGCCTTCCCGGGAACACCCAGAAAGGTGTTGCTGCTCAGGAAGGTCGCATAAATGGAGAGACCGATCGCCCAACCGGGGATGGATCCGCCGGCTTTCGTAAACTGTTCCGATCCTTTGTTCTTTTTGGAGAAATAGACCCCTACCAATACCATTCCAATCATGTAGGCCAAAATGATAAGGAGGTCTAACACTGGCAAACTTTTCATCGTTAGGTTTTATATCTTGGAAATTATCTTATCTCCACAACAAAAATATTTTCACCGCCCCCACGTAACCTGTCGGTTTTTTGTATTTTATTGTAGAATCTTAGCATAAATGCGGAAGCTGTGATTCCACGGGAGGATTTTCGCAATGCTTCGTGGCCGTGAGGGCAGTCGGCTCTTGTTATTGGGGTGCGGTAAAGAGATAGGCTACGAGCAGTACGGCGGTGGTTTTTCCCGTATTGACCGGCACATGCGGAATGGTGCCGTCGAAGAACAGAGAATCACCACTCTTCATGTTGAATATCTTTTTTCCCAGTTTGTATTTCACGGATCCGTTTAACAGGTAGATGTATTCGTATGCGGAAGAACGAACTGCCTGACGTTTGCTGTCGGGAGCGAGTTTGAGAATGGCAAACTGAACGGCCGAACATTCCAGGTTGTGTTCGAATATGGAGAAATATTCGAAGCCCTTTGCCTTTTCTTCTTTCACAATTCGGGTGTATTCTTTTTCCGGCACAAAATAGTATCCCGGGAACGCGTTGTTTTGGCCGAGTTCCTTAAAGAAGCCATCAATGGGTATCCGCAGGGTGCTGATCGCCGAAAACAGGGTGGGGAGGGTGGGAATCATCCGGCCGGTTTCGATTTTGGAAAGCATGGCCACACTGATGCCTGAGGCGGAAGCAAGATCGATCAGCTTCATGCCTTTTTCCTTCCTGTATTTTCTGATGATGTGCCCGATCTGACTATAGCTGTATTGGTTCTCCAAGTTCGGTCTGTTAGATGAATACTTCGGTAAAAATAATTCATCGCGTGGAAAAACGCGATGCGGATGCAACTTATGTTATTTTCTTATTAAGAAAATATTTCCCCGGCGTTAAGTTTTATGGAATCGCGCCAGGAAATATGAAATCTTAGCTGAAATCCTATAATATTTTAGCATTTTCGCCAAGAAATATGGAAAATGAGTTTTAGAAACTTGGAGTTTTTCTCCGGAAGAAATAACTTTAGTGTAGAAAAATTTTCATGATAGGAAAATAATTAACGATTCGCCAGGGCTCATTTTACGATTGTCAGCTCAATTCTCTCACTTAACAAGACTGCCATATGATTGGAAAATTGGTTGCATTTAATGGGGCGGGGAAGCCGCTTGAATTAAAAGAGTTTCCCGTAGGTCAGCTCGCGCCGGGAGAAGTTCTCGTCCGAAATTTATATACAACGCTTTGCGGCAGTGACATCCACACCTATTGCGGTGTACGGAACGAAACCTGCCCCACTGTACTGGGGCACGAAATCACCGGAGAAATTGTTGCGCTCCATCCCAACTTCGACTACCGCGATCTTCAGGGGAAGCCGCTTAAGGTTGGAGATACCATTACCTGGTCTATTTTCTCCAGCGATCCCGAATCTTTCTATTCAAAAATCGGTATACCGCAAAAAGGCGATGGCTTGTTTAAATACGGTCATGCCTTACTTACCGAATCGGATGCCTTTCACGGCGGTCTCGCAGAGTACTGTAAGCTCAGGGCGCACACGGGAATCCTGAAAATTCCCCCGTTTATTCCCATACCTATTGCGGCAACCATCAACTGTGCGATGGCAACGGTTGCGGCGGCCATACGTATGGCCGGGGATCTTAAAGGGAAACGGATTCTGATTTTTGGAACCGGACTGCTCGGCATCAGTTGTGTGGCCATGTGTCGCGAAGCGGGCGCCGTTTGGGTGGCTACCGCCGATATATCCAATCAGCGACTGGCTGTTTCAAAGGATTTTCACGCCGATGAGGTGTTCAATACCAGTGAGCTTTCCTTTGATGAATTGGTAGAGGCTGTAAATGCCAGCACAAGAGGAGGCGGAGTGGATGTCGTGTTTGATATGAGCGGAGCTCCAGAAGCCATGGAAACCGGCATTGATTTGCTTACGATCGGAGGATGTGCGGTTTGGGTTGGAGCCGTGTTCCGCAATCGAAAAATACAGCTTGATGCGGAAAGGGTGATTCGGAATCTCATCACCATCAAAGGCATTCACAACTACAATTTTGAAGATCTGAAATACGCCCTCGACTTTCTCACCTCCAGCTACAGCAGATACCCGTTCGACAAAGTGATTGAAAAGGAGTTTGGGCTGGAAGATGCCGAAAAGGCATTTGAATATGCGGTGGCCAATAAGCCCATACGGGTGGGGATTCGGATCAAAACGGATTCAGATAATAATTAATCAGCAAACCGACCATTTAATAGTATGGAAAACGTTCTCGTCAATAAACGGAGTTTTCGTTCAGCGCAATGGAAGATGCTGCTGATTACCATGTTTTGTTACCTGTTCTTCTATACCGGAAGACATAATTTCGGATGGGCAGTCAAAGGAATGGCCGCCGACCTGGGCGTAAACTACACTCAGATCGGCTGGATCAGTTTTTCCATGTTGATTGGCTATGCGGTGGGGCAATTGGTGAACGGCAATCTTGCGGACCGGTACAGTCCGCGTAAAATGATTGCTCTGGGTGCGATCTTTTCGGTGGGGGCGAATTTTCTGATAAGCCTTACGAGTGTTTATTGGATTATTCTGATGTTGTGGGCAATGAACGGTTATTTTCAGGCCATGGCGTGGGCGCCGGGAGGCCGGTTGATTTCGAACTGGTGGCATCGCGAGGAGAGGGGCAAGGCTTTCGGTTTTTATACCATGTCGGCAGGATTTTCTTCCGCGCTCACTTTTCTGCTGTCAATCGTCATCATCAATCAAAACGTTTCCTGGCACTCGCTGTTTCGGCTTCCGGCTATGCTCCTGCTGCCGGTTTCCATTATTTTTTATCTGGTAGCCCGAAGCAAACCTTCCGATAAGGGGTTCCCGGATCTCTATACCGAAACCAACCAGTTGAAAAATACAAGTTGGAAGGAACGTTACGGGGAAGTATTGAAGAATCGGAAATTCATCATAGCCTCGGTTGCATTGGGGTTTGAAAGTATGGCCCGATATGGCCTTATTGTTTGGGTGCCTGTTCACTATCTGGGTTCAGGTGCAAAAAACAATCCGGAAATGCTGTGGGCAAGTGTATTGATGCCTATTGGAATGGCCATCGGTGCGCTTTGTTTCGGAAAACTGTCGGATTCGGTTTTTCGTCAGAACCGTCCGGCATCGATTAGGGCGGGAATGCTGATAGCGGCATTGATATCCCTGATCATTTATTTTACCCCACCGGATACTCATCATTTCATCGTAGGTATGCTGATGTTTGGAGCAGGATTTTTTGTATACGGCCCCCAGGCGAATTTCTGGCCCATCAGTCCCGACCTGCTTGGAGAAAAATATGTAGCCACCGGAATCGGCATCATGAATATGTGTGCCTATTTGTTTGCTGCAATTGGGGAGCCGGTTTTGGGAAAGGTGATTGATATTACGGGTCAAACTTCCTCTGTGTTCATTGCTATTTGTATCATCTCTGTATTTTCTGCCATAACCATTTCATTCTGTAAATATCGCTATCAAAATAAAAAGAATCATGAGCAAGATGTCAACAAGTTCGTTTACAGCAAACAGTAAGACGTATTTACCCCCAGCCGTTCCCATTGTTGTGATATGCGCGGACGGATCCGCCGATGAATACTATGATGCGGCACTGGTGCGTGATCGTATGCCCAATCTGAAAAAAATGATCCTGAACGGATATCGTGGACAGGTGCGCGGAGCTTTACCTTCTTTTACCAACGTAAACAATACGTCGATTGTAACGGGTGTTCCACCTGCGGTACATGGGATATGCGGAAACTTTTTCTACGACGAAAGCCGCAATGAAGAAGTGATGATGAATTCTGCCGAATACCTCCGTACGGAAACCATTCTGGCTGCTGCCGCCAATGCAGGAAGGAAAGTAGCCGTGGTAACCGCCAAGGAGAAGCTGCGGGATATTCTTTCGCATAAGATGAAGGGGATTGCCTTTTCTGCAGAGAAAGCAAAACTCGCCAAAGCAGAAACGCATGGAATTGATGATGCGGAAGAAGTTGTAGGTCATCTCACCCCGGAAATATACAGCCCCGAAGCCAGCCTTTTTGTACTTCGGGCCGGTGTATCATTGATCAATAAGGGTATGGCCGATTTTCTGTATTTGTCGTTGACCGATTACATGCAGCATACCTACGCCCCGGAAGCTTCGGAATCGCTGGAGTTTTACGCTGCCATTGATGTTGAGCTGGGCAAACTGTTGGAGGCTGGTGCAATTGTTGGGATTACGCCCGACCATGGCATGAATGCAAAGGTGGATGAACACGGAAAGCCGAACGTGCTTTTTGTAGAAGATATGTTGGAAAAACAATTTGGCAACGGCCTGTTTCGTGTGATCTGTCCGATTACCGATCCTTACGTCAAGCATCACGGTGCCCTCGGATCCTACGTGGTGGTACATATCCAGGATAAAAAAATAATCGAAGACGTGAAGTCCTGGCTGCTGACACAGCCCGGTGTTTCGGAAGTGCACGACCGGGAGAATGCGGTTCGTTTGCTGGAGCAGCCTGCGGATCGCATCGGAGATCTCGTCGTAATGTCGTCAAGAGATGTGGTGTTGGGACGTAAACCTTCCTATCACGATCTCTCAGCCCTGGATGGAACGCTTCGTTCCCATGGAGGACGATACGAAGAGATGGTTTCCATGATTCTTTCCCATCCCCTGAATCCGACATACCAGATGAGGGCTGCGGGGGACGCAAGAAATTTTGAAATTTTCGATTACACCATAAACGGAACCCGGATATGAGTACGGTTATGAATAATGCATTGAAGGACATCAGGTCGACCTGCTATGTCGCCGGCGAGCCGGTTGTATCGGATCGGTTGCTGGAAGTAAGAAGTCCGTACGACGGCAGAGTGGTCGGAACTGTTGCCACCACGGACTTGTCGCATACAGAAAAAGCCATTCGGGCAGCGCTTTCGGGCGGCCCGAAATTGACCCGCTACGAGCGATATACCGTTCTGGAGAAAACGCGCCAGCTGCTAGCGGCGGAACGCGAAAGGATGGCGGCATTGATCAGTTCGGAGTCCGGTTTGGCCTATCGTGAAGCCTTATACGAAACGGGAAGGGCCAACGATGTGCTGATGTTTTCGGCCATTGAATGCCTGAAGGATGATGGTCAGATTTTTTCCTGCGACATCTCGCCTTCCGGTAAAGCCAGAAAGATATTTACCATGAGGGAGCCCCTTAATCTTGCCGTGTGTATCACGCCGTTCAATCATCCGTTGAATCAGGTGGTGCATAAAATTGCCCCGGCCATTGCTGCCGGTACTCCGGTTATTCTCAAGCCATCGGAAAAGACGCCGCTGACGGCTATTCGCATTGCAGAGCTACTGTATCAGGCTGGACTTCCCCCGTACATGCTGAGTGTATTGCTCGGGCCTACGGATCAGGTGGCGGGTGCATTGGTGAAGGATCCAAGAGTCGACATTGTATCCTTTACCGGAAGTGTCGCTGTAGGAAAGGCCATAGCCGCGGAAGCGGGGTATAAAAAAGTGATTCTGGAGCTGGGCGGTAATGACCCGATCATTATTATGGACGATGCGGATCTTGAACTGGCCGTAGATCTGGCTGCGGAAGGATCATTCCGAAACAGTGGTCAACGTTGCACAGCGGTAAAGCGTATTCTGGTTCACCGGGACATAGTGGCGGCCTTCACCGAAAAATTTGTGGAGAAGGCACGGACATATATTGTGGGAGATCCTGCTGATCCGAAGACCGTAGTGGGCACCGTAATCGATGAGCCGGCAGCTGTGTACCTTGAGTCGGTGGTTCGGAAAGCTGTTGCCCAGGGCGCGAAACTGTTGCTGGGCGGTGTCCGCAAAGGGGCATTGCTGGAGCCCACGGTTATTGCCAATGTTCCTAGAAATGCCGAGATGGTTGTCAAGGAATCCTTCGGCCCGCTTGCACCCATCATGGAATTCTCAGATGTTGATGATGCGATCACCCTTGCCAACAGTACGGCATACGGACTCTCATCCGGGATTGTCACCAATAATTTGGCCAACATCATGCGTTTCGTAAAGGAACTCAGGATGGGAACGGTTAATATCAATGAAGCTCCCGGTTACCGGATCGAGTGCTCACCCTTTGGGGGGATAAAGGACTCCGGGCTGGGCATCAAGGAAGGTGTTATCGAAGCCATCAAATGCTTCAGCTTCGTTAAAACATTTTCATTGCCCTGGTGATGAACCGATGTACTCCGAAATAATGGAATTGATTTTTGAACGAGCCCCCTATGACTGTAAAACAGGTTTAAGCTAATATTCTACAATTTTTAGAAAACACATATTAATAAATCCGGCTGTTTAACGAATAACTTGCAAATAGCCATAATTCTGAACTTCAAATACGATTGCTTATGCCACGGCCTCTTTCCAAATGGGGGAAGCTCCTGATAACCATTCTAATTTTAGAATGTATGCAGCTTCCGGGGTTTACACAAACCAATGCGCAGAATCCCGTAACGGGAACTGTTACTGACGGAACTTCCGGTCAGCCGATCAAGGGTGCAGTTATCACCATCCCGCGATCGAACCTCAGCACTGTAACGGACGATAACGGTCGGTTCAGAATCAATGCCAGGGGGAACGATACACTTGAACTTTCGCATGTTGGGTATACGACCCTTCGCGTTCCGGTCGCCAACCGCACGGACATCCGCATTTCGCTTCAACTGTTGGCCAGGGAACTCGATGACGTTGTCGTTGTTGGATACGGAACGATCAAAAAAAGCGATCTGACCGGATCCGTTTCAAAGCTCACTACTAAAGATTTTAACCCGGTAGCCGTTTCTGTTGACGAGATGATAGCCGGTAAAGCTCCGGGTGTACAGGTGGTGCAAAGCACCGGTGAACCCGGCGGCAGCCTGGCCACCAATATCCGCGGCGTTGGTTCTATAACGGGCGGAACTTCTCCGCTTTATGTAATTGATGGATTGCCGATCGACAACAGTCCGCTCATCACGGAGTCGGGCAACCAGGTGGTAAACAACCGGGCTCCCAGAAATCCGCTGAGTTCGCTGAGTCCGGGGGATATCGCTTCCGTTGAAATCCTGAAGGACGCGTCGGCTACGGCCATTTATGGATCACGGGGCGCAAACGGGGTAATCATTATTACCACCAAACGCGGATCAACGGGGCCGTTGCAGGTTAGCTACACAGGTACGATGGGTATCCAGAATGTTCATCAACGACTCGAGTTGCTCAATGCCCAGCAGTACATGGAGGGGATCAACGCGATTATCGATGCCGGCGCGGGGGATCCGCTCGATAAAGTGACGGGAATCGTAAACGGAGGAACGGATTGGCAGGATGTGATCTATCAGAAGAATGCGGTTTTGCAGACGCATAACCTGAACATGTCGGGCGGCGTCGGTAAGGGAACCTATCTGGTTGCGCTCAACCACGCCAGGCAGGAAGGTTTGGTAAAAGGAAGTTCCTTCGATATGTATGGAGCCCGTTTCAATCTGAATCACAACGGCGAGAAATTCAAGATGGGGCTGTCCAGCAACTTCAGTTATATCAACGATAAATTTATCCCCTTTGGATTTGACGTAGGCATTCGCTCCGGTGTAATCAACGCGATGAAGGGGTATGATCCTACACAGCCGCTGCGCGATGATCAGGGTAATTATGTGTCCGACGTTACCGGGGGCGGCGACAACCCGGCAGTGGTCATTGAAGGCACACATATGTTCGGTAACCGTTACCGCTTCTCAGGAATTTTCTTCGGGGAGTATTTTATTCTTCCCAAACTGTCTTTGCGTGGAAATGTGGGCACCGATGTCAATAACGACGATAAAACGATCTATAAGGATCGAACCACTGAAATTGGCCGTGCACAGGGTGGATTGGCGACCCAATACAACGGATCGCAATCGAACTATCTTTTTGAAGGATTGGTTCGTTATGAAGATGAAATCCGGGAAGGGCATAGGTTAACGGTTGTGGCCGGCGCTACGGCACAGAAATTTGTCAGAAGCAACAGTGAAATTTCCGGAACCGGATTTCCGACCGATGCAACGCAGGCGTTCAACTTTTCGTTGGCCGACCGTGCTACGGTTGTAACCGAAAGTTATAAATCTGCCAACCAATTGCTGTCGTATATCGGCCGCTTGAACTATAGTCTTCTTGATCGCTATCTGCTTACGGCAACCTTCCGAGCCGATGGCTCAAGCCGGTTTGGTAAAGACAATCAGTTTGGCTATTTCCCATCCGTTTCCGTTGGATGGCAGATCCACAACGAGAAGTTCTTTGGTTCACTGGATCAGACCTTCAGTAATTTAAAATTGCGGACCAGTTGGGGAAAAACGGGTAATCAGGATATAGGTAATTATACCGCACTTTCAACTTTTGCTTCCATCAATCCGGATATTTATGTGGGTACTCGTCAGAGTTATGTGATCAACGATCAGTTGGTGACCACCCTGAATCCGCTCAGAATCCCGAATCCGGATCTCAAATGGGAAACAACAACACAGGTAAATGTCGGACTTGATTTCGGACTGTGGCTGAACCGGATTTCCGGTTCGATCGACTGGTACCAGAAAACGACGAACGATATGCTTGTTGACCTCCCGGTTCCCTCGGAAACTGGTTTCAATAAAAAACTTTCCAATGTCGGTAGTCTGGAGAATTCCGGACTGGAGGTGGCACTTACTTCCAACAACCTTCGGATCAAGGATTTCTCCTGGCGTACCGATCTCAATTTTGCCACACTTAAAAATCGGGTGAAATCTCTGGGAGAGATTGATGAAATTATTACCGGAAGTATGACATCAGAACATAATAATGTTGCCATCATCAAACCGGGGCTTCCGGTTTGGTCCTATTATGGATATGAAGTGGTAGGGATCTGGCAAAAAGATGACGATTTGTCGGCCGTTTCCAATGTTAAGCAACCGGGCCATTTTAAATTCCGGGATGTTGACGACAACAAGGTAATCGATTCCGACGACCGTGTGGTACTCGGGAACTCCTTCCCGAAACTTACCTGGGGATTTGGTAATACATTTTCCTACAAGAATCTGAGCCTTTACGTTTTCTTCCAGGGTGTTTCAGGATTGAAAACCTTTAACGGAACGCTGCTCGAAACCTACTGGCCGCGTGGAGGTCGCCTTCGCGCCAATCGTTTGGCAGAGCCGTTCCTGAATCGTTGGACAGAAGATAATCCAACCAACGATCAACCATCTTTTGTAAAAATGACAACGCAGTCGGCTCAGGCGATCAACTCAAAAACTGTTGTGGATGCGTCCTATGTGAAACTCCAGACCGTAAGGCTCAGCTATGATTTATCAAAAAGGGTGTTGAAGAATAAGATCCGTTCGCTCGAGTTGCACCTGACCGGGCAGAATCTGATTACTTTCTCAGATTACCTGGGCTTTGACCCGGCGCTTAATCCGAACGGCAATGGGTATTTCCGGATCGACTGGAACGGTTATCCTTCTGCAAGAAGCTTTGTCTTTGGTGTAAATGTTGGTTTTTAAACTGCTTAAGACTAAAAAATTATGAAACCGATAAACGTTATAAAGATTGGGTTATGCCTGATGCTTTTCCTGCAGTTGTGCAGTTGTAAAAAGTTTCTGGACCCGAAAATATATTCCGAAACAACTCCTGAAAATCTTTTTCAATCGCAGAAAGGAGCGGAGTCGGTGCTTTACGGAGGGTATGCAAAGCTGGCAGAAATGCCGGGCAGCAATATTGCCGTAATTACGACCATGCTCGAGGAGAATACGGGAGATTTTATTCACTCCAACAATGCCGATGTGGTCAATTTCAAGAGATTCATTTTTGATCCGGCAACACCCGGGCATTGGGATAAACTTTGGTTGCTACCCTACGAGGCGATCCGAAATGCCAATCTGATCCTTGAAAATATTGATGAAGGTTCGCTTCCGGAAGCTACCAAAAAGATGATGAAAGCGGAAGCCCGGTTTATCCGGGCAGTGGCTTACTATAAGCTGTATATGCGGTACGGACCGGTTCCCCTGCGTACCGGTACGTTTCAGGAAATGCAGATGCCCCGTGCAACGGAAGCAGAGATGATTGAATTTATTGAAACGGAACTCCAGACTGCACTACCCGATCTTCCGCCTGCGCGCCAGGAGCCTGCATACGGAAGAGCGAATCAGGGGGCTGCAATGGGCTACCTGATGAAGCTCAGTCTGCAAACCAAGCAATGGCAGAAAGCTGCGGACTATGCGAAAGATATCATGGACCTGAAGGTGTACGATCTTTTCCCGGATTACTTCAAGTTGTTTTGGGTAGAGAATGAGCGAAATATTGAATTGATCTGGGTAAGGCCCGCAAAAGCGGATCTCAACCGTACGGCGGCCAACACGTTTATGAATATCGCCTATCCGCCGAATTTTAAATCACATCCCGGCACCGGACTTCAATTCCCGGCCGGTGCGTCTATTTTCAGTGGCGGGCTGTATATGTATGATAACGCGTACAATTCTTTCGCCCCAACGGATAAAAGAAAAGATCTGATCATTTCTGAATACATCAATCAGGCAGGAAATCTGGTCAACCTGACCGCGAATCCGGACAGCAGGGCTGTTTTCAAATATTGGCCGGATTCCGACTACATGGGGCCGGCATATGGGAACGATATTCCGGAGATCCGATATGCCGATGTGTTGCTGACCAGAGCCGAGGCTTTGAATGAGCTAAATGGCCCCACGCAGGAAGCCATCAATCTAATTAACGAAGTACGGGAGCGCGCGGGTGTTGTCGATCTTGCTTTGGTGAACTTTCCGTCAAAAGAAAGCTTACGCGATCACATTCTGTTGGAAAGAGGCTGGGAATTTTATCTGGAAGGTCAAAGAAGGCATGATCTGATTCGTCACGGCAAGCTTATTGAGCGCGCTGTTCAGCGTGGCCAACCGGCGCAGCCCCACCATGTGCGAATGCCCATTCCGACATTTGCGCGGGAGGCCAACAAGCTACTTGATCAGAATGATGGGTATCCGAAATAATCGTAAAACACAAAACTGGTATTCATGGAAATTTTGCCTATTCAGAAGGAGCAGTTCAGGCAGGAAGGGTTCATGGTCGTGCCGGGTTATCTGAACGAACATGAACTGAATATCGTAAGGGAGGCCTGCGACTGGAGTGTAGCCGATATTGAAATCGAAATGCGTAGTCGTGGAATTGACCGCGATCGGATCAATGTTCTCGGCAAGAAATACTTTGTTCTGAGTCCACGTAAAAAACGTCCCGAACTCAACGATATCATCTTCGGGAAGAAAGCCGCGGCGGTTTGCCGGGCAACAATCGGAGATACCGCGTACCTGCATAATGAACAATTTGTGGTGAAGATGATGGACAATGAAACCAGCTTCGCCTGGCATCAGGACAGCGGATATTCTGTTTATCAGGGGGGAGCGTCCATACATCAGCCGTATATAACTTTCTGGATTGCTCTTGACGATATGAGTGTGGCCAATGGTACCATTTCTGTCCTGCCTTTTTCAAGGGCGGGCTCGCGCGAACTGGTGGAACATGTTTGGTCGGAAGAAGCGAGTGCTATGGTAGGCTATCATGGCGATGATCCCGGAGATCCAATCGAAGTGCCCGCCGGAACACTGGTCGCTTTTTCCAGTTTTCTGTTTCACAGGAGTGGATCCAATACCACCACGAAGCCGCGACGAAGCTATTTTATCGCGTACACCCCAACGTTATTTACCTACGAAGATGTTTCAAAAGGCGTCTACAGTAGTGGTGAACCTTTGATTACCACTGGTAATACATAAACGAAAGAAAACCGAAGTTAAAACGATTCAGGATGAAAATCAATCGTAGAAAGTTTATTGCCCTTTCTGTTTCAACCGTACCGGCCATAGGGGTGCTTGCGCATCCCGAAAAACTGAAGTCCGGTGAAAAAAAATTGGTAGCCGCTGTTTTGGAGAGTTCCGACACCAAAACCCTGAAAATGACGGGAGCGGAGCTGTTGCTGAAAAGAGCCGGCTTTGAAGTGATCCGACTTACGCCTGAGGAGATGATTAAGAAGGATATTTCCGTTTCAGACATGGTGATGAATTTTGAAGACCCGGAACAAACGCGGGATGTGGTGGAGCGGATGAAAAATCCGCGTTACACCTTTCCGGTAGGACCGGATCACAGCCGGATCGATCTTTTATTCTTCGGTACATTTACGAACGGATTTCAGCCCTATCACGACTATATGCGACGGTATGCCCAGCAGATTCCTGATTTTGTAAAGCAGGGAGGTGTGGTTATGGAAATGTCACAGTGGGGTAGGTATACGTTCCTTTATCCCAATTATCTTCCATCGGGTATGAAAGTAGTGAGGGAAACCTGGTCGGGAACCGACGAACTCATCGCGGTAAACACCGACCACCCCTTTGTCAAACGATGGATTGATGGGGATATCAAAAAACTGCATTTTCCGAAACAGCCCCATCGGCCTGAAGTTATCTATGATGGTCGTCGGAGTTGGGAAAGCATTGCCGAATGGGAGGGAATGAACTTGTTGATTGGGGCAGGCGGAGGCTATAAAAAAGGCGCCATAACGCCGGGTCGGGCGGCACTGTTGGAGGGGCAGCACGGAAGTGGGCGCTATTTGATCAGCTCCCTGTGGTTGGATAAAATATTCGATGCGGGAGGTGCTCCTGCTGCGGAAGAGGGAACAGTGAAAGCTGCCGATGCGTTTTTCCGTTCTCTTTATCAGTATGTGGCGGATATAAAGGCCAGGCGCCTTAATGATGTCAAACCGACATCGATGCCCGCGGAACCTCTGATAGGACCGGCTTTGGGACATGTTGATCATCAGCAGGCCATCATTTGGATGCGCGGAAACCGAAACGGTACCTACCGGGTTGCGGTTCGGTCGCAAAACGGGAAGACCACAAAAACATTGGCAGCTCAGGCTTCGGATGAAAATGACTATTGCGTAAAATTTCATCTGACGGGACTTGAACCGAATACAGTCTATACCTATGCCGTTTCCGGTCCGGATGGCGCAGTACTGTCCGGAAGGGATCTTCAGTTTAAAACCGCACCGACACCCGGCCAGCCCGCCGTTACCACACTCGCCTTCGGATCCTGTGTAGATATGAATGGACGTTTCGGAGAACTCTGGAAACAAATTTGGAAACACGGTGCCGATGGTATGGTATTGCTCGGGGATACACCGTATGTTGATAGTACGCAGATTACCCAGCAACGGATCAAACACCGGTATTTTCTTGCGCAGGAAGGTCCTGCGTTTCTGTCGAAAAAAATTCCATTCTGGGGAACCTGGGACGATCATGATTTTGGGGCCAATGATTCGGATGGTGGTCTTCACAACCGGAATACCACAAGGAAGGTCTTCAAGGAGTACCGCGCGCTTCTTAACTACGGCGAAAATGAGCAGGGTATCTATACGAATTTCAGAAGGGGGCCTGTAGAAGTGTTTATACTCGACACCCGATATTTCGCCCGTACCGAACCCTCCTTTGCTGCTCCGGACAAGCCAACCCTGATCGGAAAGCAGCAGTGGGAATGGCTTCAACGGGTGTTGAAGGCTTCCACGGCTCCTTTTAAGATTTTGACCTGTGGAATGACCTGGGATAAGAAGCTGCCGGAAACTCCCACCCATGCTGACACCTGGGATAGCTTTTCGTATGAACGGGAAGCGGTCATCGATTTCATAGGCCAGGAAAAAATAAGTGGGGTGATGTTGGTTGGAGGCGATATTCACTGTACGCAGGTGATGAAATATTCAACCGAGAAAAGAATTGGGTATCCGCTCTATCATATTGTGACCTCACCCATGCACGAACGACTGATCCGGGGAAATGAAGCACTTGACCATCCGGGTATATTGTTCAACAAGGCCGTAGCGAATACTTTTTTGAAAATTACCGTCAATACAAAAGTAGAGCCTTCGATTCTTTCTGCGGATATCGTTGATATTACCGGTGCCAGTTTGTACCGTCTTGTTATCGGAGGAGAATAAATGTAGTACCTAAAACGAAATAAAATGCTGAAAAAACGGAAGAATTTCAAGTTGATAAAACATTGGGCAGGAATTATCCTTTTGCTGTTTTCGGTTGGTGTTACGGCACAGACCATAAATATTAATGGCGCAAAAGGGGCAGTGGTAGCCTACAGCCCGGCTTCTTCAAAGGTCTATTTGGGGTCACCCAGTCTGGCCGTTCTTCCTACCGGCGATTATGTGGCGTCGCACGACATGTTTGGACCGGAAAGCTCGGAGTTTGTACAGGCGGTATCCCGTATTTACCGTTCTTCCGATAAGGGGAGGACCTGGGAGCGGATTGCGGAAATCCGCGGTGCATTTTGGTCGAAGCTGTTTGTTCATCGCGATACGCTTTATTTTATCGGTACCGATCGGCACCACGGCACGGTGTTGATTCGAAAGTCGCCCGACGGCGGTAAAACCTGGAGTCAACCAACCGGGTATCAGAATGGATTACTGATTGCGGGAGAACATCATTGTGCGCCCACACCGATTATTGAACATAACGGACGTCTTTGGCGAGCCATGGAATTGGCCTACGCACCCGTACGCGTATGGGGCAAACGATACGGCGCATTTATGATGTCGGCGCCGGTTGATGCTGATTTGTTGAAGGCGTCGAGCTGGACCATCAGCGATTCATTGCTTTTTGATTCCACCTATCTTAACGGCAATTTCCACGGATGGTGTGAAGGCAATGCCGTGGTGGCCCCCGATGGATCTGTCGTAAATGTTCTTCGCGTGGATGACCGCACAACATTTGATGAAAAAGCCGCCATCATGCAGGTTTCGGCGGATGGGAAACACCTTCGCTTTGATCCGGAAACGGGATTTATTTCCTTTCCGGGTGGCAGTAAGAAATTTGTAATTTTTTACGATAAGAAGTCGGGCCTGTATTGGACGCTGTCCAATTATATCGCCAAAAAATATCTGGATGAAGTCCGTGCCTACAAAACGCGTATCCGTTCGTCGCGGGTACGGAATACACTTGCACTCTGCAGTTCGCCCGACCTCTACAACTGGAAGGTAAATACGATCATCCTTCAGGATACCAGTGTGGCGAAACATGGATTTCAGTATGTCGACTGGCATTTTGAGGGCGATGATATCATCTTTCTCTGCCGTACGGGCTACGACGATTCGTTGGGCGGAGCCAACAACTGTCACGATTCCAATTATATCACCTTCCATCGGATCAAAAACTTCCGGAAGCTGAGCAGGAAGACCGTTGAATAAATTGATTTCATTAAAAAATAATCATCAACATGAGAGTCGTATTTGAGCCAAAGATTGAGGAGCACGATCCCTCGCTGTATCAATCCGACAAGATTGCCGAATACATTGATGGCTGGGAAAGCATTGATCAGCATGCCATTGATCAATACCGGAGGGATGGCTACCTGATTGTTTCCCGTGCGTACGGTCCCGGGGAAGTGGCGGATGCTAAAAACGAGCTCGCGGCGATGACGCTTGCGGACGATCCGAATTGTGAGAGTGTTTATTATGAGGGCGATATCCGATCCCAGTTGAAGCTGGACCAGGATAATACAAAGGATGAGAAGGGGAAGCAGTTGGCGATGGGATCGATTGATGATCACCTCCCCAGTCTTCCGGCGGAAACAAGAGCGGCGTACGTACGTAAATTCATGGGATTTACCGAAACGCATCCGCCGCTGCGTCGCCTTGCCTTCAAGCCCGAACTACTGGATCTGCTTCGTAGGATTACCGGGACAAACGATATAGAGCTGTTTCAAGAAATGGCCATGATCAAGCCGCCCGGAGGCCGTGAAAAGCCCTGGCATCAGGATCATGCCTATTTCAACTACCCGTTGGAGACTTCCATTGTTGGGGTATGGTTGGCCCTTGGCGACGTTAACGAGGAGAACGGATGTATGTACCTAGTGCCCGGTGCGCACAATCAGGGGCCCATGCTGCATTTTATGCGCAGGGATTGGCAGATCTGCGATGCTGAAATATATGAGGCTTTGGCTGGCAAAAGGGTTTGTGCGCCGATGAAGGCCGGAGATGTGCTGATCTTCGACAGTAAGCTTCCGCACGGGACCCCGAAGAATAAAACCAGCGACTATCGATGGGCGGTACAGCTTCACTACAAGGCAACCAGCTCCAGGCCCTGGGAAGATGAAGAAAGACTGAAAGTTTTCGGAAGTGAAGGGAAAAATGTAAGCTGCTAGCATGAAGCCTGCTATTCGTTTTTTCTGCGCCCGATGGGGCCATGAGAAGATTCCCTGGAAAGAGTTTGTTCAGATGGTGAAAGAGGAAGGCTTTTCAGGGGTCGAAATCATCGCACTCCGTTTTCCGGAACAAAAGCAAGACATGTTGGATGCGTTGGCTGATTCCGGCTTGTCGTACAGTTTGATACAGACGGAAAAAAAGGAGGGCGCTGATTTCCAGAAATACCTTCTTTCCCTGCATCAATCTCTTCGGGAAATTGCGGAAACCTATCGTACCCGGAATTCTCAGCCGGAATTCATTGTATCCCACACGGGTCGTGAATACTATACGATGGAGCAGATGGCGGAGTGTTTTCGGGTATGCGATCAGGTTAGTAGGGAGTCGGGAATTCCGATTATTCAGGAAACGCATCGGTTTCGATGGTCTTATGCTGCTCATGTGGTAAAGGATTATCTGATCCGCTATCCTGAACTTAGGCTCGCATTGGATCTTTCGCACTGGTTCTGTGTTTCCGAAAGCTATCTGGAAGACCAGGAAGAAGCTTTGACACTGGCTATTGACCGGACGGTTCATGTCCATGCCCGGGTGGGGCATACACAGGGCCCCCAGGTTACAGATCCGCGTATACCGGAAAATGCAGCGGCCATGGAAGCACATTTGAAATACTGGGACCGTTGGATAGATCTGCTCCGACGGAAAGGCGTGCCTACCTGTACCATCACCCCCGAATTTGGTCCCTATCCCTATTGCATCCATTCTCCTGCCAATAATTTGCCGATTGCTGACCTTTGGGAAATAAACTGCTGGATGAAGAATTTGCTTTCTTCACGTTATCAATAACGACTCTTTCCCATCGGAACGATTAGGGTCGCTCAGAGGAGCGACTTTTTTTATGGTGATCTTTCGCCACAGAGTTTCCCGATTAACGGAAAAAAGTACATTTTGATCGGAAAATAATCCATTTATATAGGAATGGGGGCGGGCTATCTTGCATTCATTCGGATTGTTGAATCAGCGATTATGAGAAAAAGACTGATAACGATATGCGCCCTGTTGACGGTTTTGACGGATACCATGGCCCAGAACGGGAAAACCGTATCTGAAGAAAAAATGCGGGAGGTGTATGAAGAAATCAAGACCCCCTATAAATACGGGCTGGTCATGGTTCCGGCAGACAGCACACAAAAGATGGACTGCCCGACTGTATTCCGGAAAGGCAGAAGGTGGTACATGACCTATCTGGTGTTTACCGGGCGGGGGTACGAAACATGGCTTGCAACGAGTCGTGATTTGTTGAACTGGAAACCGAAAGGCAGGCTCCTCTCTTTTTCCGACACTACGGAATGGGATACCCATCAGAAAGCCGGTTACCCGGGTCTGCAGGATCCGGAGTGGGGTGGGAGCTACCGTCTGAAAAAACAGCACGGGCGGTATTGGATGTCTTATTTCGGAGGAAACGAGCGCGGATACGAAAGCGGACTGTTGTCTATCGGCATCGCATATACGCGGAAGAATCCCGCAAAAGTCCATGAATGGACGAGGGTTGGAACGCCGGTATTGGGCTCACGTGATGCTGATGTACGTTGGTGGGAAAACAAGAAGCAGTTCAAGAGCTCCATTGTATATGATGAGCAAAGGCAGACGGGCTATCCGTATGTAATGTTCTACAATGCCAACGGAGATACGGCCCTGAACAATATCCGCACACGGTGGTACGAGCGGATCGGGATGGCAGTTTCTGACGATATGATAAATTGGAAGCGTTTCGGGGAGGAGCCCGTGATGCATCATCCCCAGGGCATTACCGGAGATGCCGTCTTACAGAAATGGGGGGATCTCTGGGTAATGTTTTATTTCGGGGCTTTCTGGGAAGGACGGAAAGATGCGTTCAACCGCTTTGCCTGTTCCTATGACCTGGTTAACTGGACGGACTGGAGCGGGGCGGATTTGATCAACTCCACGGAAGATTACGATCGCAGATTCGCACATAAATCGTTCGTTGTAAAGCATAAAAACGTGGTTTATCATTTTTACTGTGCTGTCGACAATAAGGATAACCGCGGAATAGCTGTTGCCACATCGGTGCCCAAGGGGCAGAGCAAGCTGCATTTTGCTTCCAGGAAATAGGAAAATATTCCATCATTTTAAACAGAATTTCCATTTTTGAACTTTTGTACTAGCACTAATTTTATTCCATCGTTATACTAGCAATCAGCCAGATATTGCAGGTGTTTAAGGTTACAGCAGGACCTTATTAATATGGCAAAGCAATCAATTATGGCAGGAGGTGCGGTTCTCCGCATCTCCTTTTTTTGTGCACATATAAGCCTGCGGCATTAAAGTTTTTGATTAAGTTTATGGTGATGAAAAAAAGTTACTACAGATTGTTTGTTGCGCTGCTGTTGGCCGTTGCATTAACGGCAGCCGAGCTTCATGCGCAGAATGCGGCACGATTGTTTGACGATGGATGGCTTTTTTACCGAGGTGCGGCACAGGGAGCCGAGGCCCCCGACTTTCCCGACAGCAACTGGAGGGTCGTAGATCTCCCGCACGATTGGAGTATCGAAGATTTGCCCGGAACCGAAAGCCCTTTCACTCCTGGCGCCATCGGCCAGGCAAGTACCGGATTTACCGTTGGCGGTACGGGCTGGTACCGAAAGCATTTTTCAGCGGCCGATTTCCCCAGAGGAAAAACAATAATCCAATTCGACGGGGTTTATATGAATGCCGATGTCTGGTTGAACGGTAAACGACTGGGACGCCATCCCTACGGTTATACATCTTTTTATTTCGACATCTCCGACAAACTCAATTATACAGGCGATAACGTCATCGCCGTGCGCGTTCGAAATGAAGGCGAAAACAGCCGTTGGTACAGTGGCTCCGGAATATACCGGCATGTATGGATTCAGCATATGGAGAAGCTTCATTTTGCCAAATGGGGAACTTCGGTGCAGACCGTAAAATTTGAGGGCGCGAAAGCTATTCTTCTCGTTAAAACAAAAATCCGTAACGATCAGGCAACGGCGGTTACGGCCATGCTAAAGCATACAATGAAAGACAGGGAGGGCAAGGGTGTGTCGGCAACAGATATACCGTTTCAGCTGGCTCCCGGTCGGGATACGGTAATTACCATGAATATGACTGTTGCCGGAGTTCGAAAATGGTCGCCGGCAACGCCGTATCTGTACCGTCTTGAATCTGAAATCAGTATGGGGGGAAAGGCGGTCGCTTCGCAGCACACGCCGGTGGGTATTCGTATGATCAGCTACAATTCCGAAAGGGGATTTATGATCAATGGGGAGCCCATTAAACTGAAAGGAGGATGTGTGCATCACGACAATGGTCCTCTTGGTGCAAAAGCCTATGATCGGGCGGAGGTCCGGAAGGTCCAGCTTCTCAAGGCTTCCGGCTTCAACGCTATCCGAACGGCACACAATCCGGTATCTTCCGCGTTCCTGTCAGCCTGCGACAGCTTGGGAATGCTGGTGATCGAGGAGGCTTTCGATACCTGGAATGAGGGCAAAAACCGTTACGACTACAACGTCTATTTCAATGAGTGGTGGGAGCGCGATATTGAAGCTATGGTTCTGCGTGATATCAACCATCCATCCATAATCATGTGGAGTTCGGGAAATGAAATTCCGCGCCGCGAACGTATTGAAGTTGCTGCCCTGTCGGAGAAAATTTCTGCAAAGATCCGTTCACTCGATTCCACGCGTCCGGTTACCAATGGCGTGAATGGTGCGGCACCCGACAAGGATTCCTTATTTCGTACATTGGATATTGGAGGATACAACTATGCGTGGCAAAAATACGGTGAGGATCATCTTCGGGTACCCGATAGGGTTATGTACGGAGCCGAGTCCTTCCCTTCAGAAGCCTTTGAAAACTGGAATGAAGTGGAAACCCAACCATGGGTTATCGGTGATTTTGTATGGACCGCATTCGATTATATCGGCGAGGCAAGCATAGGCTGGCTTGGATTTCCGCAGACCCAGCTCTTTTTCCCCTGGACATTGGCCTATTGTGGAGACATCGATATCTGCGGGTGGAAAAGGCCTCAGTCGTACTACCGGGATGCCCTATGGAAAGAAGATCAACTATCGGTTTTTGTTCAATCACCCCGTCTTTCCTATGACACCAATCGGAATAAGGTTGATTGGAGCCGTTGGGAATGGGAAGATGTGGTGAGCAGCTGGACCTGGCCCGGAGAAGAAAATAAACCGTTGGAGGTAAAAGTCTATTCTTCCTGCGAAAAGGTGGAGCTCTTGCTCAACGGACGTTCATTGGGGGTGAAGGAAACCAATAAGCATACCAAAATGCGGGCTTCCTGGAAGGTTCCGTATGAGAAGGGTGAATTAAAGGCCGTTGGTTACCGGAATGGGAAAGTGGTAAATACGGCGGTTCTCGCAACGGCGGGTGATCCCGTAAAAACGTTGCTGACAGCCGATCGCACCGTTATTGCTGCGGATAACCAGGATCTGAGTTATATCACCTTTGAAATAAAGGACGCCCAGGGGAATACACATCCTGCCGCAGACCGTTTGGTGAAGTTTGAGATCAGCGGACCGGGTACCATCATCGCTACCGGAAACGCAGATCCCCGAAGTACAGAGAGTTATACGGCACCGCAACGGCGTACTCACAAGGGGCGTTGCCAGGTCATTGTGAAAGCGGGACGGGAAGCCGGCGAACTTACCGTGAAGGCGAAGGTCGAAGGACTTCCGGACGCTGCCGTAACCATAAAAACCGTAGTTTCCCAAAAGAACCAATAAACGGGCAGAGGATATGGCAATTTCTTTCAGAAATTTTCGATGCTGTAGTAAAGCCTTGCTGGCAATAATTTTTTCCGGTGTGGGTTTTTGTGCTTCGGCACAGCCAATGCTGAAGGATACAGGGGAGGCAGACAAACTTCTCGAATCGTTTAGAAATCCTCCGCCATCGGCTGCACCCTGGGTATTGTGGTATTGGGTGCATGCGGCTGTTTCAAAGCAGGGGATAACGGCTGATCTGGAAGCCATGAAAAAACTGGGTATTGCGGGAGCGTATATCGCAACTATAAAAGATACAACAAATCCTTCAATTTTGCAAGACCCTGCCCGCCAGCTCAGTCCGGAGTGGTGGGAAATGATTTCCTGGGCCCAGCAGGAGGCCAAACGCCTGGATTTGCAGCTGGCCATGCATGTGGGCGATGGATTTGCCGTTGCCGGCGGTCCATGGGTTACGCCCGAACTTAGCATGCAGAAATTGGTTTGGTCGGAACTGGTGGCCGAAGGAAATCGGCGGATCAGTGTTAACCTTCCCTTACCCGACACGATTGCCGGTTATTACCGGGATCTCGCGGTGTTCGCTTACCCGTTGCGGGAAGGCTCGTATACATCAACCTACACCACCGTACCGGAAGTTACCACCAGCTATGCCGGTCAGGATGCATCCTTTCTGGTAAAAAAAGCAAACCGGGAATCGTTCCGCAGCGAAGATCCGTGTTGGATTCAATATGCATTTAAGGAACCCTTTCTCTGCCGTTCCGTTACCATATGTACATCCGGTAACAATTACCAGGCACAGCGTTTACTGATTCAGGTTAGTGATGACGGCGTTCGTTTTCACGACCACGAACAGCTGGTTCCGCCACGTCATGGCTGGCAGGACACCGATGCGCCGAATACCTATGCCATCAAGCCCGTAAGGGCAAAATATTTCCGCTTTGTTTTCGATAAGGAGGGTTCCGAACCCGGATCTGAAGACCTTGATGCGGCAAAATGGAAACCTGTACTGAAAGTCGCAGGAATCGAATTGTCGTCGCGTCCCCGTATCCATCAGTACGAAAGTAAGTCCGGCCTGGTGTGGCGGATCAGTAGTCGAACAGACGCATCGCAGATTGCCGATTCGGCCTGTGTACCGATCGGCAATGTCGTAGATCTGACGGCACTGGCAAAGGATGGAAAGCTTACCTGGGATGTACCGGAGGGTGAGTGGAATATTGTTCGGATCGGGCATACATCAACGGGACACGTCAACGCTACTGCCGGAGCCGGCAAAGGGCTGGAGATCGACAAGTTCAATCCTGCCGCCGTTAAACTTCAGTTTGAAAATTGGTTCGCGAAAGCGTACGGTATTTCAGATGCGGCGAAGGACGTGCTGAAAATATTGTATGTCGACAGCTGGGAGTGTGGAAGCCAGAACTGGTCGCCCGTATTCCGTCAGGAATTCCTGAAGCGTCGGGGATATGATCTGATGCCGTATTTGCTTACACTGACCGGCATCCCGATCAATAGTGCAGACGAATCGGAGCGGATTCTGTACGATGTACGGCAGACGATTGCCGAGCTGATCAATGATAATTTTTTCGGAACACTGGCTGAACTTGCCCAATCGGAAAATGTTCTGTTCTGTGCAGAAAACGTGGCGCCGACCATGGTCAGCGACGGGATGCTGCATTTGAGCAGAGTGGATTTGCCCATGGGAGAATTTTGGTATAACAGTCCTACCCACGACAAACCAAACGATATGCTGGATGTGATTTCCGCTGCGCATGTGTACGGAAAAAATATTGTGCAGGCGGAAAGTTTTACGACGCTGAGAATGGACTGGAGCGAACACCCGGGTTTGCTAAAGCCATTACAGGACAGGAATTATCTCCAGGGGGTTAACCGGCTGGTGTACCATGTTTTCACGCACAGCCCCTGGTTGGACAGAAAACCGGGTATGACGCTTGATGGCGTAGGGCTTTGTTTTCAGCGGGGACAAACCTGGTGGGAGTCGGCCAAGGCGTGGATAGATTATACAAAAAGATGTCAGGCTCTGTTACAGTCGGGCCACCATGTGGCCGACATTGCCGTGTTCACCGGTGATGATTTTCCGAGACGCGCACTTTTGCCGCATAAACTGGTGAATACCCTGCCCGGATTATTCGGTAGCGACAGAGTGGAGGCGGAGAAAAAACGCCTGGAGAACAAGGGAGCGCCTGTCCGGTCGGTGCCCGATGGCGTGGTGAATTCGGCAAATTCCGCTGATCCCGAAAATTGGGTAAATCCACTTAGGGGTTATGCCTATGATTCCTTCAATCCGGATGCACTGATTCGCCTGGCTTCCGTAAAGAACAAAAAAATCGTGTTGCCGGGCGGCGCGGAATATGAAATTCTGATTGTGCCGGGGGCAACTAATATTACGCCCAATGCAACAATGCTCAGCCCGGAATCGGCGCTGAAAATCCTGCAGCTGGTGCGTGAAGGGGCCACTGTTCTGATACAGGACGGAGTGGTGGGTTCTGTCGGATTCCGGAACAGCAGGGCCGGTGACAAGGTTGTGCTGAATGTGTATAAAGAGCTTCTGGGTGGAAAATTTGAAAAGAAACGGGATAAAAACGGAGCCACGATCGAAATCAAAAGTCTCGGAAAGGGGCGGGTCATCAGAGGCGCTTATCGCCCCGAGACCCTCGATCTGATTGGTGTAGAGCGCGATGTTGACATCCGGACTGTTGAAGGAAAATCGATTGAAGGCGTGGGCTATGTCCATCGGAAAACGGAGACCGACGACCTGTATTTTATTTCCAGTTCACGGAACGAAAGACTGCGCCTGAGGTTGAGTTTCCGCGTCTCCGGCAAGGTTCCGGAAATCTGGAATCCGGTAAACGGAGCGGTTTTCGGCTATCGGATTACCGGGAAGTCCGGCAAGCGGATGGAGCTGGAAGTTGACGTTCCGGAAAGAGGTTCTCTTTTTATTGTTTTTCGGAAAAAAAGAAGTTATTATATTACAGGAAATTATACTATCGATCGGGCGGCCAAGGTTCTGGACACCTTAGCGGGCGGATGGTTGGTCCAATTTGATACGGTCTTCGGGGGGCCGCAAACACCGGTGCTTTTTGAGAAGCTGGAAGATTGGAGTAAGGTACCGAATCCTGAAATTCGGTATTATTCGGGAACAGCTACCTACACACGAAAGTTTAATTTCTCCGGCGATCCTTCGCAGCGGGTATATTTGAAGCTGGGTGAAGTTCATAATCTCGCAGAGGTTCGGGTCAATGGGGTGGACTGTGGCACGGTATGGACGGCTCCTTTTGAAGTGGAACTGACCGGGTTGTTGAAACATGGGGAAAACGAATTGCATATCGCGGTCACCAATACCTGGCGCAACCGCATTATGGGTGATGCGGAGAAACCGATGGAGGAGAGAATCACCTGGAGTCTGGCGCCTTACCGGCTTCAAAACAAACCCTTGCTACCAGCCGGTCTGGTGGGGCCTGTTATCCTGGAAACCAGGAAATAGAACGTCCGGTGCTTTAAGAAAATAATCCATCTTTTTGGTAAATATGCTATTGTTTCCGGCAGTGCTTCGCTCTAATTTGAGATAATTTCTGATTGAATCAATACGGTCCATAATGATAATCCAGCGCTACTTTGAAGATTTTCAGCTGAATGAAGAAAGGAAAACCATTGGCAGAACTATAACGGAAACCGATATTGTTCTGCACGCCGGACAATCGGGTGATTTTTTTCCGCACCATATGGATGAAGAGTGGTGTAAAAAGCAGCCGTTTGGAAAGCGGATAGCGCATGGCACTCTGATTTTTACCATCGCTATTGGTTCAACGGCACAGGTAATCAATGAGAAGGCCATGACCTACGGGTACGAACGGCTCCGTTTTACAAAGCCGGTTTTTATCGGAGATACCATACATACCCGCGTAACCGTTAAGGAGAAGAAGGATCACAAGAAGCCGGGATATGGTTTGATCACAGAACTTGTTGAAACATTTAATCAGCACGGTGAACTGGTGATGATATGTGAGCATATCCTCCTGGCAGAATGTAGAAATGCTTAAACGACCGACTCATGGCCAAAGTTGTACTGCAAGGCATAACCTGGGGGCACAGCCGGGGGATCACTCCCTTACTCGCGGCTTCACAGCGTTTCCAGGAGTTGAATCCGGACGTTGAAATCCGCTGGAAGAAGCGGACCCTACAGGAGTTTGCCGATTTCCCAATAGAAAAACTTACGCCCACATACGATCTGCTTATTATTGATCACCCATGGGTGGGAACCGCTGCGGCTACCCGAACCGTACTGCCCCTCGATGAATACCTTTCCCGGGAATTTCTGGATAAACAGCAACAACTATCGGTTGGTGCGTCGCACGACAGCTATAATTATGAAGGCCATCAGTGGGCGCTTGCCATCGATGCGGCCACGCCTGTTGCCAGCTACCGTAGGGATCTTCTGGAAATGCATAATGAGCGCGTGCCAGCCTCCTGGGAGGAGCTTCTTGCCCTCGCCCAAAAAGGGAAAGTGGCCATCCCTGCCATACCGATCGATACATTGATGAATTTTTATATGTTCTGCCATGCGGTAGGAGCCGAACCTTTTCTTGGAGACGAAGAAGTTGTTGATCAGAAATCCGGGCTGCAGGCCCTCAGTTTGATGAAGGAACTTTATAGGCATCTTCATCCTGAAATGTTCAGCATGAATCCGATTGCCGTAGCGGAACGTATGAGTCAAACGAATGACTACTGGTACTGCCCATTCGCCTATGGCTATTCCAATTATGCCCGTAAGGGCTACGCACGGTATCTTCTTTCGTATGCCGAACTGATCCGGTATAAAAACAGGAGGCTCCGAAGTACATTGGGAGGAACGGGGCTTGCCGTTTCCGCCGCTTCGGCGAACAGGGATGCCGCATTGGCCTTCGCCGCCTATGTTTGTTCACCGGACATTCAAGCAACCCTGTATGCAGAGCACGGTGGACAGCCGGGACTGCGGAATGCCTGGGAATCGCCGCGGATTAATCAGCTTACGGAAAATTATTTTCTCAATACCCTGCCCACCCTCGACGATGCCTATGTTCGCCCGAGGTATCATGGGTATTTATATTTTCAGGATCATGCCGGCGATCCGCTTCAGGAATATCTCGCAAAGGGAGGGAGACCGGAAGCCGTGCTGCAGGAAATGAATTCGATCTATAAAAAAAGTCTGACCACAAGTTTATTAACAAAGTGATATGAGTCATTTGCCGCTGAAAGGATTAGTAGTGCTTGAGTTCAGCCAGTATCTTTCCGGCCCTTCGGCCGGACTTCGGTTGGCGGACCTCGGGGCCCGGGTGATTAAAATTGAACGACCCACGGGTGGCGACGCCTGCCGGTCGCTTTCCATAAAAAATCTTTGGATAGAAGAGAACAGCCTTCTTTTTCATACCATCAACCGCAATAAGGAAAGCTTTACGGCGGATCTGAAAAATCCGGATGATCTGGAGTTGCTCAAGCAGCTAATCCGCAAGGCTGACGTGATCACCCATAATTTCCGACCGGGGGTAATGGAGCGGATTGGCCTGGACTATGATGTGGTGAAAGAAATTAATCCGCGTGTTATCTATGCAGAGATCTCCGGTTACGGTAAAACAGGGCCCTGGGCCGATCGACCCGGACAGGATCTTCTTCTGCAGGCGGTGAGTGGATTGGTGTTTACTACGGGAAATGCAGAAGATGCACCAACACCATTCGGACTTTCGATTGCGGATAGCCTCTGCGGAGCGCAGCTTGTACAAGGGGTTCTTGCCGCGCTGATTCGTCGACACAAAGCCGGAAAGGGTGCGCATATTGAGCTCAGCCTGCTCGAAAGCCTGCTCGATTTTCAGTTTGAATTGCTCACCACCTATTATAACAGTGGCCAGCTTCCGGAGCGGAGTACGATCAGCAACGGACAACCGCTTTTGTCGGCCCCCTATGGAATTTATCCGACAAAGGACGGGTTCATAGCCATAGCCATGACACCCTTGCAGCAGCTCGCTGATGTTTTGAACTGTGCGCAGCTGCGTCGTTACACGCAGGACGAAGCGTTTGCAAAGCGCGATGAAATCAAACAGGAACTGCTGGAATTTCTCGCACAGGAAACGACCAACCATTGGCTGGGTATGCTGAAAAAGCATGATATCTGGGCGATCGAAGTGATGGACTGGCGTCAGCTTGTGGAACACGAAGGGTACAAGGTGCTGGGCATGTCGCAGGAAATCCGCACTGCATCCGGAAAGACGGTAACAACATCCCGTTGCCCGATCCGACTGAACGGAAAACGATTGTATTCGGATCGGCCTGCCCCCATGCTCGGGGAACATACGGATGCTATTATCCGCGAATTAAAATTGTTTATCAAGGAAAATCAGCTGCAGGGATGAAATTACTGGACGATATATTGGTTTTGGATTTTAGTCAGTTCCTGTCGGGGCCTTCTGCAGGGCTTCGGTTAGCCGATTTCGGTGCCGAAGTAATCAAGATTGAAAGGTCTGGCATCGGCGATATCTGCCGGCAGCTCTACGTTTCCGATGTTATGATTGAAGGGGAATCCACCATCTTTCATGCGATCAACCGGAACAAAAAAAGCTATGCTGCCGACCTGAAGAATCCGGTTGATCTGGAGAAAGTAAAACAGCTGATTAAAAAGGCTGATGTGATGATGCACAATTTCCGACCGGGTGTAATGGAAAGGATTGGTCTTGACTACGAAACCGTAAAAGCATTGAATCCTTCGATTGTGTATGCAGAGATCAGCGGATATGGGAACGAAGGCCCCTGGCGCGATCTGCCCGGTCAGGATCTTTTGGTCCAGTCCGTTGCGGGTTTGACCTGGCTCAGCAACAACAAAGGGACGCCACCTACTCCGATGGGGGTGGCAGTGGTGGATATTCTTGCCGGCACGCAGGCTGCCCAGGGCATTCTCGCAGCATTGTATCAGCGGGCGGTCTCCGGTGAAGGTGCATTGGTGCAGGTGAGCATGCTTGAAGCCATTCTCGATTTTCAGTTTGAAGTACTCACGTGTTTTTATAATGATGGCAATGAACTGCCCGAAAGGAGCAAGCTTTCCAATGGGAATCCGTATATCGCGGCTCCTTATGGAATTTACGAAACAGCTTCCGGTTACCTGGCCCTTTCCATGGGCAATGTGCCGCTGCTCGGCCGCCTTACCGGGTGCGATGAACTCCTGAAGTATACCGACCCTGCAGATTGGTACGACAAACGGGATGAAATCAAGTCCATTCTTTCGGCGGAATTGCTTCGCCAAAGTGCCGAGTACTGGCTCTCCGTTCTCATACCGGCTGATGTATGGTGCGCGAAGGTGCTGGACTACGACCAGTTAAGAAAAGAAGAAAGTTACCGGGAGCTGAATATGGAGATAAAGGTTAAGACGGCGAACGGAATAACGGTTACTACTACCCGATGCCCGGTCCGCGTCGATGGAGAATTGCTGGTTTCTTCTGCAGGAGCTCCCTTGCTTGGCGAACATAATCGCGAAATAGAAGAGAGGTTTGGACTGACTGTTTGATTACTGAAATCTGTTTCGCTCAGATGTTGTATCATTGGGCCGAAATATTAAACTGTTATGGGTGGTTTTACGGATACACATATTCATATTTGGGATCTGCAGCGCGTGGAATATGCGTGGCTTGAAAAGGATACATCCATTCTCAAACGGAACTACGCACTCGAACAACTTGATGACCAGCGTTTGTTGGCTGGCGTAGAAGCCGGGATTCTGGTTCAGGCAGCCTGCAACCGGGGCGATACCGATCTGATGCTGGAAGCTGCTGCACGGCACTCCTGGATCAAGGGCATTGTGGGCTGGGTTCCGCTTATGGATCCCACGCAGGCGGCCCGGGAGCTTGATGAGCTTACGGCTTATCCGGTTTTTAAGGGGATCCGGCACCTGATTCACGATGAACCAGATACGCAGTGGTTGTTGCAGGATACCGTGGTTGAGAGCCTGCGGTACCTCAGCGCGAGAAACATACCCTACGATTTGGTCGGCATTTTGCCGGAGCATCTGCGGGTGGCACTCAAACTTCTGGAACAACTACCGGGCCTGCGAATAGTCATCGATCACCTAAACCAACCTCCGATCGCGTCCGCTGCGAAATCCGGAGAATGGTTTGACTTCATACGGGAGATTGCGCGCAACCCCAACGTTTACGCCAAGATTTCCGGATTGGGCACAACCAGTGGGAAGCCCGGCACCTGGGGAGAAGAAGATGTTCTTCCCTATGTTGAATACGCGCTTGAACACTTCGGACCGCAACGGTGTATGTGTGGAGGCGACTGGCCGGTATCGCTGCTTGCCGGATCCTATCCATACACGTGGAATGTATACGAAAAAGTCATCAACCGTCTGATTACTGATCCGGTAGATCTGCAATTGGTCAGGCAGGGCACTGCCGCGGTGTTCTACGGTCTGGAAAAAATCTAATTGCCTGCTTGTATGGAAGTTTTTACAGGGATATTGTTTCATGGAATCGGTGCATCATGTGCTGCACTGTGTTATACACCGGAGAAAAAGGTTCGTCAATGGTCGTGGCAATCGTATTGGCTGGCCCAGGCATTGGTGTGCTGGCTGCTGCTGCCGATTGTGGTGGCATGGATCACCATTCCGGATTTGGGGACCGTTCTTCGGGAAGCACCGACGGATGTGATGGTGACGACCTTCCTGCTCGGCATGGCGTATGGCGTAGGTGGAACGGCTTTCGGAATGGCCATCCGTTACGTTGGTTATTCACTTACCTATGCCATTTCCGTTGGTTTATCCTGCGTACTGGGTACCATTATTCCCCCGCTGGTACGTGGAGATTTGGGTAATCTCCTGTCTCATAATGGCTCCGGTTATATCGTTGCGGGTATGGTTATCGGTGTTGTCGGGATCGCTCTTTGCGGAAGGGCAGGACGCGGAAAGGAAAAGGATCTATCCTCCACCGAATCACTGAAGGGATTTTCCATTAAAAAAGGGTTGCCGCTCTGTATTTTGGCGGGTGTACTGTCGGCTGTTTATGGATTTTCACTCGACCATGGTCAGCCTATTGCCGAAATTGCTGCAGCGCACGGTGCTGGCAATTATCAGGGAAACGTGATCTATATTTTTTCAAACTCCGGTGCATTTCTGACCACCTTGATTTATTGCAGCTACCTGCATACACGCGGCAGAACCTGGGGGGAATACGGATTCTTCGGTAACGCTGGGGATGCGCGTCCTCTGCTGCCGAATTTTCTGCTGGCCACGCTGACCGGTATTCTCTGGTATTTCCAGTTTTTCTTTTATGGATTCGGCCATGTTCGCATGGGTACCTACAAACCCACGAGCTGGGCGATTCACATGATCATGCTGGTGATGCTGAGCGCGCTTACCGGTCTTCTCCTAAGGGAATGGAAGGGGAGCAGCAGAAACACCATGCGTTTCCTGTTTGCAGCCTTGCTGATTCTCGTATCAGCCGTTATTATTCTTACCTTTGGAAACTATCTCGGAGGGCAGGGTAACGCTCACTGATTGTAATTTTTTATATGTTTTCAATTGACTTCTCGACCATAAAGCCAACGGCGGTACGGCCGATCTATGTCGTGGGAGCGGGTAGCATTGTGAACGATGCCCATCTGCCAGCCTACGCATCTGCAGGCTTCCCGGTCGCCGGAATTTTTGATCCACGCCGGGATAAGTCGGAAACCACTGCCGAACGTTTTTCCATTCCCAGGGTATTTGAATCCCTGACCGAAATGACTTCCCATGCGGCATCCGATGCCGTATTTGATATTGCCGTACCGGGGGATGCTTTGCCGGAGGTATTGAAGGCCATTCCGGATGGATCGGCCGTTCTGATGCAGAAGCCCATGGGAAACAATTTGGCACAGGCCCGGGAAGTTCTGAGAATCGCAGGGGAGAAAAAACTGATAGCAGCGGTAAACTTTCAGTTGCGATACGCCCCCTTTATCAACGGGTTGCGTGATCTGATGAAGAAGGGGGTGTTGGGTGAAATTTATGATGTGGAAGTGAATGTAAATGTCTTTACGCCCTGGAAAACATGGGATTTTCTCTATACGCTTCCCCGAGTGGAAATTCTCTACCACAGCATTCACTATATCGATTTGATGCGATCTCTCCTCGGAGAGCCGAGGGCAATACAGGCGAAATCCTTCCGCCATCCCCTGATGCCGGAACTAGCCTCGGTACGGAGTTCCATTGTTATGGATTATGGTGATATGCTCCGGGCTTCGATTCATACCAATCATGCGAATGATTTTGGACCGGACCAGCAGGACGCCTACATTAAAGTGGAGGGCACCGGAGGGGCGGTAAAGATTCGGCTTGGTGTGCTGATGGATTACCCGAAGGGGGTACCTGATGTTTTTTCCTATTGTATTAAAACACAGGGAGTAATGCCGGTTTGGCATACGGCCGATCCGGGTGGCACCTGGTTCCCCGATGCGTTCGTTGGTTCGATGGCACAGGTGATGTGTGCTGCGTCCGGAGAAATTGAAAAACCGGATAATTCGGTGGAGGATGTGATCAACACCATGATCTGTGTAGAAACGGCTTATCTTTCCCATGAAAAAGGCGGAATCCATCCGGAAATGCTGAAATAGCCGGATGCTGTTAGAACTGTTAAAACAGGATGCGACAGGATGAGTTTAGGGTGAAATGATATAATTTTAATTACGGTCAATAAAAAGATTGCAGCCAATGGAAACGATGATGACCAAAAACGGAGTGTCTCATAAGAATGTGTGGTATGGACTAGGACGTCAGCGAATCGAAATTCCCCGTTCTGTAATTAAATCAACGGTTCAGCAGAATCCTCTTCTGAAATCCCTCTTTGTTTGCGGGCTTGGCTACTATCCAAAGGCTGAAGGGCACTACACCTATCGGAAAAAAGGCCTTCCGGAAAATTTCCTTTTCTATTGCACGGACGGTTACGGATGGTATAAGCTGGGTGGAAAAGAATACCGCGTTCAACCGAACGAATTCTTCATTCTTCCGGCCAACGTTGAACACGCATACGGCAGTGACAAAGCGCACCCCTGGACCATACATTGGGTGCATTTCGGAGGGGAGAGCCTGGCTCATTTCAATTCGCTCCATGCCGTTGAAAAGCATTTCCAGCCCCGGTATGTAAAAAGCACAGACCATGTTACCCAGCTCTTTTCAAAAATGTACAAAACCCTTGAGTTGGGCTACAGTATTGATAATCTGCTTTTCGTGAATATGAATTTCTCCCACCTGCTCACCATGTTCATATACAACAATAAGCATTTTGATGCCGCGTCAAATGAAAAGGACGATTTTATCGAAAATGCGATCCGGTACATGCAGGAACATATCCACGAAAACATCTCCCTGAATGAGCTCTGCGCGCAATACAACTATTCCGTATCGCGCTTCTCCAGCCTATTCAAGCAGAAGACCGGATATGCACCGATCGATTATTTTATTCAGATGAAGATGCAGAAAGCCAGCCAACAGCTGGATTTCACCGATAAGTCCATCAAAAATATTGCAATCACCATGGGCTTTGAGGATCCCTATTATTTTTCCCGCAGATTCCGGAAAATAATAGGAATGTCGCCCAAAAAGTACCGCTCACTCCAGAAAGATTAGCTCTGATTATAGGAAAATAATCCATTAATTTAGTTTTTTAAAGCATTTTCGGAAGCTGTTGTTTGGCAGAAATTTATGACGACGTTTCTGCCTGAGCAGGTCTTGCCATCATGAACACCGGTTCCATCGGGAACAGCCCCACCGGACAGGGATGGAAGGCTCAACAGCTCCGGCAACCAATAGCATTTTCTGACGCAATTTTGTTGAGCAATGTTTCAAAGGTTTTTTCTGATTTTGATTGGATTGGCGGTAAGCAGCGGGATTGTCCATGCCGGTAGCGGCAAAATCTCCATTATTCTTGAAGAAAAAGCGCATGGTCGTCTTCATTACGGAGCGTCCCAACTGAAAAAGCAGCTGGAAAACATCGGCTTTGAAGTTACCGTGGGCGAAAAGGCCGTAAGGAATTCCAATGTGCAGATCTGGGTAGGTACCCTGCCCGGCGATTTTATCCGGAAGCAATTATCGGTTGTTGGTGTCCGTGGCGATTCCGTGGGGAAAAAAGAGGGATATCTTATTTATTCCAACGAAAAGGCTGACCGGATTATTGTGGCTGGAAACGATGCTTCAGGTGCACTATACGGATGTCTGGAACTGGCCGAACGCATTTCCGACAGTAAAAAAATTCCTTCTTCGCTTTTTTTCCGCGATCAGCCGGAAATGGTTATGCGCGGCACCTGCATTGGCCTGCAGAAACCGACGTATCTACCCGGCCGGCAGGTTTATGAATATCCGTATACTCCGGAAACCTTTCCCTGGTTCTATGATCGCCAGCACTGGATCCAGGTTCTGGACTCCATGGTCGCCAATCGCTTCAACTCCCTCTATCTGTGGAATGGTCATCCCTTTGCGTCACTGGTTCGGCTCAAGGATTACCCCTACGCAGTGGAAGTGAGTGATGATACATTCAAAAAGAACGAAGAAATTTTCCGCTTTCTCACCGAGGAAGCCGACAAGCGCGGTATCTGGGTGATTCAGATGTTTTACAACATTATCGTATCCAAGCCTTTCGCAGAAAAACACAATATCAAAACGCAGGATAGGGAAAGACCGATTCTTCCGTTGATTTCAGACTACACACGAAAATCCATTGCTGCTTTTGTGGAAAAGTATCCCAATGTGGGATTGATGGTATGTTTGGGGGAAGCCATGGAAGGCGTGGGAAACGACGATATCGAGTGGTTTACCAAAACGATCATTCCCGGAGTAAAGGATGGTCTTGCAGCACTCGGTAAAACTGAAGAGCCGCCCATCGTACTTCGTGCGCATGATACAGACGCACCGGCTGTTATGAAAGCTGCTCTGCCCATCTATAAAAATCTTTATACGGAGGCCAAATTCAATGGTGAGGCTCTTACCACCTATGAGCCTCGTGGTTCCTGGGCTGACCTGCATCGGACACTGAGCCGGATCGGCACCGTTCAGATCGAAAATGTGCATATCCTGGCCAACCTTGAACCGTTCCGTTACGCTTCTGCCGACTTTATTCAACGTTCGGTTCAGGCCATGCATTCGATCTACGAAGCAAACGGACTTCACCTTTATCCTCAGGCCTCCTATTGGGATTGGCCCTATAGTGCCGATAAGTCACCGGTTCGTCTGCTTCAGATTGAGAGAGACTGGCTTTGGTACAGGCAGTGGAGCCGGTATGCGTGGAAGGCCAACAGGAATAGGGAAGAAGAAATTGTCTACTGGAGCAAAAAGATTGGGGATGCGTTTAACGCACCGGAAAAAGCCGGACGCGAAATTCTGGAAGCCTATGAACAGTCCGGGCAGATCGCACCCAAACTCCTGCGTCGTTTTGGTATTACCGACGGTAACCGGCAAACGCTGACACTTGGCATGCTGATGACACAGCTCATCAATCCTTATCGTTACGGCTTGTTCACCCTGCTTTATGAATCGGAGTCGCCGCTTGGTGAAATGCTGATCGAATACGCGGAAAAAGAGTGGAAAAATCAACCCCATATTGGCGAAACGCCGGTGCAGATCAGCAGGGAAGTGGTTGCGCATGGAAAACTGGCGGTTGAGGCCATTCTCCGTGCAGAAGCGGCACTTGGTAAAACCGACGAAGAATTCAGCCGAATCAAGAACGATATTTATTGTTACCAGGCTCTCGCCGAGTGTTTTGCCTATAAGGCTACTGCAGCTTTGAAAGTACTCCGATACAAATATTCCAACGATATCCGTGATCTGGAAGAGGCCGTGGAGCCGCTGCGCAAAAGTGTTGAAGCGTATGCTCGGCTTACCGATCTGACACGTAATACCTATCTGTATGCGAACAGTATGCAGACGGCCCAACGAAAGATTCCGATCCGTGGTGTCGATGGAACTTTCAAAACCTGGGAGGAATGTCTGCCGGTTTATCAGCGCGAGCTGGAAATTTTTACCCAACGGATCGATTCGCTGAAGAAACGTACGGGTACTGAACAGATTGTCGAACGTATGCCGCTCCGCCAGATTCCGGTTCGGCTTCACGGGAAGGCGTCCGATATCGTTGTCCTGCAAAACGGCGCATCGTTGTTTTCGGATACGGCCGCTGCGATCAAGGCCCTGGCTGCCGAGCTGCAGGGATTACGTGGTTTAAAATCGTCGGTAGATCGGCAGATCAAGGAGGGAACCATAATTGAGTTCGACAGCAAATCGCCGGTGAAAGTACTTGTAGGTTATTTCGGATCGAAGGAGAAGGGGTTCCTTAAAGCGCCGGAACTGGAAACCAATGCCAATGCCAATGAGTACGGTCAGGCCGAGATAAGGATTTCAAATGCGCTGTTAATGGAAGGGTGGCCGCCGGTAAACGTACACAGTTACGCTTTCCCTGCTGGTAAGAACACGCTTGCCCTGGAAAAAGGTGCTTGCCTGATTCTTGGTTTTGTTGCTGACGTTTCGCTTGAAAAGCCCTACGATGCAGGACTGAACGACCCGAACAACCGTGAAATAGATTGGCTCTTCGAATAAAAAAAGATTAATCATGTTTAATGTCAAGGTGATATTTTTTGCAATCCTCGTTTTCTTCGGATCACAAGGCGCAGTTTTTGCCCAGCAGGAATATAACGTAATCAAATTTGGAGCGAAGAACGACAGTAGTAAACTGGCCACCGATGCCATTCGTAAAGCCATTGAGGCGGCGTCCAAAAAAGGCGGCGGAACCATATATTTCCCTGCAGGAAAATACCTTACCGGACCAATACATTTTAAAAACAATATCACCCTCTATCTTGATGCCGGTGCGGAACTTCATTTCAGCGACAATTTCGATCATTATTTACCTATGGTCGAAAGTCGTTACGAAGGTGTAGATGTGACCAGTTTTTCCCCATTGTTCTATGCCAACGGTGTCAATAATATAGCGATTCGTGGACGTGGTCTGATCAATGGACACGGAAGGAAATGGTGGCATTTTGTTGAAGGGTATAAGGCCGATCAGCCCCGATCTTCCTGGCAACTGGTGTTTGATTCTCTGAACAAAAACATTCTGCTGCCCGACGATCCGAAGCAGATGAAGAGAGGATTCCTGCGTCCCCCATTATTTCAGGCGATGCATTCAGCCAATATCCTGATCGAAGGGGTGACCATTCAAAACTCGCCGTTCTGGACCATCAATCCGGAGTTTTGCGACAATGTAACGGTTCACGCGGTGACCATTATCAATCCCAAATCGCCCAATACCGATGGTATCAATGCCGAGTCCTGCAGAAATGTGCATATTTCCGACTGCCATATCAGTGTGGGCGATGACTGTATCACGATTAAATCAGGAAAAGATCTGCCCGGCCGGACGAAAAATGTTCCGGCGGAAAATTATACCATCACCAACTGTACCATGCTCTCCGGTCATGGCGGTGTAGTGATCGGAAGCGAAATGTCGGGTGGAGTGCGGAAAATTGCCATAACCAACTGCGTTTTTGATGGAACCGACCGGGGAATCCGGCTGAAGACCGTACGCGGAAGGGGAGGAGTAGTGGAAGAAGTTCGGGTGAGCAATATCGTGATGAAAAACATCCGCGATCAGGCCATCGTTCTGGATATGGAGTATGCGAAGTCTTCTCCCGAACCGATTTCTGAAAGAACGCCTGCTTTCCGCAATCTTCATTTTTCCAATATTACGGCACATACAAAAACCGCCTGCTACATCAATGGAATTGAAGAAATGCCGGTGGAGAACATCAGCTTCAGCAATATCAACATGATTGCTACGGAGGGATTTGTAATGCGGAAGGCGAAGGATATCCGGCTGAATAACGTCTCAATTAATACAGGAGGTAGTATTGTAAAAGCGGAAAATATAGACGGGCTTGAGCTGTTTTCTGTGCGCAACGAAAAACCGCTGGCTGATGCTGCCGTAATCCGGCTGAAGAATGTATCCAATGTCTTTGTACACGGATGTTGGCCGGTTCCGGGTACCGCCCGTTTTCTGGATATCAGCGGAAGTCAATCGCGCAATATCCTGGTACGGAACAATAACGCCGCAGGACTGACCACTTCGATTGCTGCAGAAGTGGACGCAACTCTGAATTCAATCAATATCGAAAATTAGTCTTGTTTGATGGATCCTCTTTCAAATACGGTCTTGCGGCGGGTTATATTCGGGCTGATGCTGATGGCGGGATCGGCCACGTCGCTTGCCCAGCACACGGAATTGTTATGGTACCGCAGTCCGGCGAAAAGTTGGACAGAGGCGTTACCTGTCGGGAACGGCTTTATTGGTGCCATGATTTATGGTGCCGTCAAAGATGATCGCATACAGTTTAACGAATCGACGTTCTGGAGTGGCGGTCCCCGCGGGTATGCCCGCCGGGGTGCGGTTAACTATCTCCCGGAAATCCGTCAGTTACTGGATGCCGGTAAACAGCGTGAAGCCGAAGAACTCGCCGAAAAATATTTTATGGGGCTGAAGTACAGGGCTGATGGCTATGAAGAGGCCCGCGCACATTGGCGGCAACGTGTATTTGCAGATTCGATGGCTGCCGCGCCAGGGTTTAACGATCGGAATTGGGCAACCATGACGATACCTACGCCTCAGGGATGGGAAGCTGCAGGATTTGAAGGTTTGGATGGTTCGGTTTGGTTCCGTACAGACGTTGAAATACCCAAACGGCTTTCGACCAAAGAATTTGTATTGGATCTGGGCAAAATAAGAGATGAGGATGTTACCTGGATAAATGGTCGAAAGCTCGGTTCGGTAAATGATCCCAATGCAACGAGAAGATACATCGTGCCTTCGGGAATTTTAAAAGCCGGAAAGAATATCATTGCCATTCAGGTATTGAATTATTACGACAAGGGTGGATTTACCGGGCGCAAGGGGAAGGAGCCTTTCTTTTACCTGGTGTCGAAGGACGGGGATACGATTTTTCTGAAACGCACACTGCGTTATCAGATCCGGAATGCAGAGCCGCCGATGATGCCGCGATACAATGCCGATTATCTGCCTTTCGCGGATCTTCATATCGTTTCACAATTTCCGCCAAATAATATCAAGGACTACCGTCGTTCCCTGGATATTTCCAAGGCGGTGTCGGAAGTTGAATTTTCGGATGGAGATAACCGTTATAAAAGAGAATATTTTGTAAGTTATCCCCGAAAGGTAATGGCAATCCGTTACACCTCTTCAGGTAAGTCCATGAATCTTTCTGCTTTTTTCAAGTCTCCTCATCAAACCTATTCTTTTAAAAAAATAGATGATCAAACGATATCCATCTTCCAGAAGCCCCGGAACGGGGAGTTGACTGCATCAGCTTTTCTGAGGGTGGATGCAGCCCGGGGAAAGGTGCAGGTAACCGATAGCTCACTGGAGGTTTCGGGTGCGGATACGGTTTGTTTTTATCTTGCCGCGGCTACATCCTATGAAAACTACAGAACTGTCGATGCGGATCCCGTCGCACGCTGCCGTGAAATTTTCGGAAAGAGTCTTCCGGCTCCGTTTCAGCAAATACTGGACGAACATATTCAGGACTATCAAAATATTTATAACCGATTTGCGCTCCAACTGGGCAACGGGAAAGGTTCCGATTTTCCGACGGATGAGCGGATCAGGAATTATTCAGTACAGAAAGATCCCGATCTATTGGCCTTGTATGTTCGTTATGGAAGGTATCTCTTGATTTCCTCTTCACGTCCCGGAGCACAGCCCGCAAATCTTCAGGGGATTTGGAATGCCCAGCTTTTACCGCCCTGGGGCAGCAAGTATACGACCAATATTAATGTGGAGATGAATTACTGGCCTTCGGAAATACTGAATATGACCGAGTTGAACGAGCCGCTGTTCCGTATGATTGCTGAACTTTCCGAAACCGGAAAGGAGACTGCCCGTGAACACTATGGCGCTCCGGGTTGGGTACTTCATCACAATACGGATCTCTGGCGCGGCACTGCCCCCGTGAATGCCGCCAACCACGGTATATGGCCAACGGGATCCGGATGGCTTTGCCGGCATTTGTGGGAGCACTTTCTGTTCAACCAGGACACTGCTTTTCTCCGGAATACTGCATTCCCGATCATGAAGGCGGCTGCTGAATTTTACGAACACGTGCTGGTGGAAGATAAAAAATCAGGCTTTTTGATCAGCTCACCATCCAACTCCCCGGAGCAGGGAGGTCTTGTTGCCGGGCCGACGATGGATCATCAGATTATTCGGGAGTTGTTTCGGAATTGCATACAGGCTTCGGAAATACTTGGTACTGAGGCCGCGCAGAGGCAGAAATGGCAGGAAAAGATTGCCCGTATCATGCCAAACAAAATCGGCAGATATGGACAGCTGCAGGAATGGATGGAAGACAAAGACGATACAACCAACAGGCATAGGCATGTATCCCATCTTTGGGGCGTGTTTCCCGGAAACGATATTCCTGCCGGTGAGGCTGCGTTGCGAAAGGCCGCTGAACAGTCTTTGATTTTTCGTGGCGACGATGGAACGGGGTGGAGTCTTGCCTGGAAAGTCAATCTTTGGGCACGACTTGGAGACGGCGATCACGCCCTGAAAGTTATGAACCGGCTCCTGGAGCCTGCGATTACCGAAACCGGAACTGAACGAGGTGGGGTTTATGTCAATCTTTTTGATGCGCACCCTCCATTTCAGATCGACGGAAATTTCGGAGGCGCTGCGGGAATCGTAGAAATGTTGATCCAGAGTCACGATGGAATTGTTCGCATTCTGCCCGCTTTGCCCAAAGCCCTTCCGGACGGCGAGATTCGAGGCGTCCGTGCAAGGGGAAATCTGGAACTCGATTTTTCCTGGAAAAATGGACGCGTTGTGTACCTGAAAGTGCGTGCAGGGCAGGATGGCGAGGTAAGGCTTGAATATAACGGAATTAAAAAATCATTCTTTGCTGAAAAAGGAAAATCCTATCCGTTTGAAAAATAGAATCAAAATGTATAGGTTACTAAGTTTTGTTGCTGCCTGGGTGATCTTCAGCACAGACGTTTTGACCGCACAGAGCCTGAGAAGACATATTCCCCTCAACGACGGGTGGAAGTCCATTGCTTTTGATTCGGAAGTAAAAGATACTTCCTTCGTATTTCCCTTATTCAACGATCAAGATTGGGAGACGGTATCCGTTCCCCACAACTGGGATCAATATGAGGGAGTCATCCGAAAAAAGCATGGTAACAGGCATGGGTATGCGATATATAGAAAATATTTTCAATATCCGAATCTTCGTTCCGGACAAAAGGCCTTTCTGTTTTTTGAAGGCGTCGGCTCCTATGCAACCGTTTGGGTGAATGGAAAGAAGATCGGGGCGCACGCCGGTGGTCGTACAACCTTTACCCTGGACGCCACAGATGCCCTAATTCCCGGCAAGCCCAACCTGGTAGTGGTTTATGCAGAACACCCCTCAGGCATTACCGATCTTCCCTGGGTTTGCGGAGGTTGTAGTTCGGAAATCGGATTTTCGGAAGGCTCCCAACCATTTGGGATATTCCGTCCCGTTAGTATGATCGTTACCGGTGATCTTCGGATCGACCCATTTGGGATTCACGTGTGGAATGATGAAACGGCCAACCGGGAGGAAGCAATCCTCCATGTATCGGTCTCCCTTAAAAATTATTCAAGCTCGTCCCGTAAGATCCGTGTGCTGACACAGGTTTTCTCCACCAAAGGGGAAAAAGCCGGAGAGGCCATTACTTCGGTTAATATAAACCGTTTGGCTTCGGAAAAGATTGATCAGCAGATAAAAATTTTGAAACCCCATCTTTGGTCGCCCGAAACACCCGATCTTTACAAGGTTGAAACGACAATTTGTGAGAACGGGAAAATGATTGATCAGGATAGGGCGAATTTTGGTGTGCGTACGGTACAATGGCCGGATCCTAAAAATGGAGGACAACTGCTTATCAACGGGAAGCCGGTGTTTCTGAACGGCACATGCGAATACGAACATGCCCTCGGAAACAGTCATGCCTTTACGGAAGAAGAAATCACGGCACGCGTACATCAGATCAAAGCCTGCGGTTACAACGGATTCCGGGACGCGCATCAACCACATAATTTACGGTATCAGGACTATTGGGAAAAAGAAGGGATTCTTTGGTGGACCCAGTTCTCCGCCCATATCTGGTTCGACAATGAATCCTTCCGTAAAAATTTTCTGAAGCTGATCGAAGAATGGGTGATTGAGCGGAGAAATAATCCCGCTGTAATTCTTTGGGGACTTCAGAATGAAAGTACCGTACCGGCCGATTTTGCAGCGAAATGCACGGAGCTGATCCGTCGTCTCGACCCCACTGCCTCCAAACAGCGTCTGGTGACAACCTGTAATGGAGGCGATGGTACCGATTGGGATGTACCCCAGAACTGGACCGGAACCTATGGCGGCGATCCCAACACATACAATCAGGACCTGAAGCGCCAGGTTTTGGTTGGCGAATACGGTGCCTGGCGGTCGGTTGGTTTACACGCAGAAAAGAATGGAGGTGGTCATACCGAAGAAAAAATGATCTCCATCCTGGAGACCAAAATACGCCGGGCAGAAGAAGTAAGAGATTCTGTAGCCGGGCATTTCCATTGGTTGTTTTATTCGCACGAAAATCCGGGTCGATCACAAAGTGGTGAGGGATTCCGGGAGCTTGACCGGATAGGTCCGGTAAATTACAAGGGATTGTACACACTTTGGGGAGAGCCTACCGACGTGTTTTACTTGTATCGGAGTTATTATGCGGATCCGGTTACCGACCCGATGGTGTATATCGTTTCACACACATGGCCGGATCGCTGGACGCAGCCCGGTCGATACAGCGGTATACGTGTGTATTCGAACTGTGATGAAGTGGAGTTGTTCAACGATTTTGGTAAAACGTCACTGGGTCGTAAATCGAAGTCACCGGATGGTTATCGCTGGGATGATTTGGAAATTCAAACCAATATTCTCTACGCCATTGGCTATGTTGGAGGGAAAGCGGTTGTTGAAGACCGAATTGTGTTGCACCATTTGCCTGAAGCTCCGGGGCTAAAGCAATGGCTGATACGGAATGGTGGCGATCGGCTTTTACCGCAGAGCGGGAAACAGTATTTGTATCGGGTAAACTGTGGTGGCCCGGAATATCTGGATGGATTTGGAAATATATGGTCGGCCGATGTGCATAAAAAAGAGGGGAGGGTTTGGGGAAGTAAATCCTGGACCGATGATTTTCCGGGGACGGCACCCTTTTTTGCCAGTCAGCGAACCACGGGGGTACCGGTCGAAGGAACGGCCTCCTGGGAGTTGTTCAGCAGCTTCCGGTACGGCCGCGGGAAGCTGGAGTATCTGTTTCCTGTTGAAGACGGTGAATATGAAGTTGAACTTTATTTTTCAGAGCCCTGGTATGGGGCGGGAACCAGAAGCTCCGCGGCGGGCTATCGTATTTTCGATGTGGCCATCAACGAAAATCTTGTATTGAAGGATTTTGATATATGGAAAGAAGGGGGATATGGCAAGGTCGTCCGTAAAATTTTTCGTGTACAGTCGAAGGGTGGCTGGATCCGAATTCATTTCCCGAAAATAAAATCCGGACAGGCCATTATTTCAGCAATCGCGATTAGCGGAATGGCTACAACAACTCCCGCAGCCCCTTCTCCACAACTTCTTCGTTCCGAAGAGATAACGGTCGCGTCCTGGCTAAACACCGGCGTCCACTGTTTTTCAGAAGGCGGGCCACGATTCAGTCGATTGAATCCTGAACTATTCGGAGCAGACTGGTTGAAATTTTCTTCGGCCTCCCGCAACGTTTTGGCTGGTGCGACCTGTCTGGTAACCGGAGACGCCGTATTGTATGTCGGTATGCCATCGGGAATACCATTGCCGGATCAGATTAAAGGTTTTACCCGAATGCAGGAGGGGGTAGCCCTGTCCCAAAACGGTGAACGGCCTTTCGATCTCTATCGGTCGGAGGTTGCGGCCGGATACCGATTGGATCTTTCGGTTTTTCAATCGGTGCCTTTTGTTGCGGCAGCCCCACGGGTTAAGATTGATCCCGCATTTGATCTGAAGCCGACAATCGGTTACAAAATAGAAAATACGCTGATCGAAGGAACAGGTGCGGTTCGGGACTCGATAAATGGGAAGCGGTGCGTCCGGTTTATAGAACCGGCAGGAGCCGCTGTTAGCTGGACTATCTCTGTAGGGGTGGCCGATGTGTACGCCATCCGTTTACGCTATGTGAACAAGACCGAAAACGCCTTCAGGGGGAGGTTGGTTTTATACGCTGCTGATGGAACGAAAATGAAAGAGGAAAAAGTAGACTTTATGCCCTATCGTCCGGACAAATGGGGGCTCCTGCATACAGATACCGGCACCAGTATCAATGCCGGAAGCTACCGCCTTGTACTACTCGCTGAAGATGCCGAGGGGTTGGCCGTTGCGGGACTGGAAATTCAATAGGAATTATAAATAGAACATAAACAATGAGAAAAATTATTTCGGCAGGGCTGCTACTGCTCTTAACGGTTTGCACGGCGTCGGCTCAGGATGTCCGGTCAATGGAGGAGAAAGAGGCGGAGTATTGGAATGTGGTATTGAAGCGGGCACGAAAGATTGTGGAAGGCATGAAAATTGCGGACAGCGCGAAAGCCAATCGCGTTACCCTTCTGATTGCCCAACAGTACAAGAATCTCAATACCATCTACGAGCGCCGGGACGAAGCCTTGAAAGCCGTGAAGGCCGCCGGTTTGGATAAGAATACGGAAGTAATATCGTCCATTCAGGATGCGGCAACAAAATCGGTTGATTCTCTTCACCCGATTTATTTGTCGAGGCTGGCGTCGGAGTTAAATGCGGAAGACATCGAGAAGGTGAAGGATGGAATGACGTACGGTGTTCTGCCGTTGACCTATTCGGGATATATCGATATGATCCCCCGCCTTACGGAAGCGCAGCGGAAACAGATTCTTGATTATCTGACAGAAGCCAGAGAACACGCCATGGACGCGGAGTCTTCCGACAGGAAGCACGCCTGGTTTGGCAAGTACAAGGGACGGATAAACAATTATCTGTCGAAGGAAGGCTACGACATGAAAACAGAGAGCAGGCAGTGGGAAGAACGGATACGGCAGAAAAAGGCACAGTAAAATAATCCATCATCTTAGTAAAACCTTACATTGTTACAGGTGTGGGGTGGTGCTAATTTTAGTTTGCAATTTTTTACGGAATTGGATATTCCGCCATTGAATACCAAACCAAACTACTTCCATTAAAACGATTACGCTTATGAAAGTTAATTTGCTTGCCATGTGTGCTGCTTCGCTGATTGCGGCTTCTCCGGCTACATACGCGTACAACACTGGCAGATCCTCCTGGGAATATTTCCAGCAGGAAACACGACAAGTGTCTGGTAAGATTACCGACCAGGATACCGGCAGTCCCATTGAAGGGGTCAGCGTATCCGTGAAAGGGTCGGGGAAAAGTGTTCTTACTGATGCTGAAGGTCGCTATTCGCTTACTGTACGTGAGGGCGAAAACGTTCTCATTTTTTCGCATGTGGGTTATCTCCGGCAGGAGGTTAAGATAGGTTCTCTCTCAACCGTAAACCTGGCGCTGGCCAAGGATCAGAAAGTAATGGATGATGTGGTGGTGATCGGATACGGAACGCAGAGAGCGCGGGATATCACCGGTTCTATCGTATCTGTGGATATGAAGAAGCTGCAGGATATTCCGGTTCCGACGGTGGCTGAAGCCCTGCGCGGCCAGGTTCCCAACCTGAACGTCTCCGGCGGTGCCACCCGTCCGGGTACAATGCCTACCATCAACGTGCGCCAGCAGTTCAACTGGGGTAAGGATGGGGGTAACGAGGCGCCATTGATTATCATCGATGATATGATTCAGCTTGAGCCTAACGGCGGCCTCAGTTCTTTGGAGCGCTTCAATCTTCTGGATATGTCAGAGGTGGAAAGTATTACGGTTTTACGTGACGCGAGTGCAGCGATTTATGGATTTAGGGCTTCCCAGGGCGCGATTGTGATCAAGACCAAAAGAGGAAAAGCCGGTCCGCCGCGCATTACCTATAATGGTAAGTTCGAAACAATGGATGCGGTGAGTCATGGAAAGGTAATGAATGCGCAGGAATATGGAATATTTACCAATCGTTTTGGCCGTGCCAATGGATGGACAGATGCCAATCTGTATTCCGATGCCGAATTGGCCAGCATGGCCAATCTGAAATACGACTGGCTGCGCAACGACTGGAGGCGTTCAAACGCTTACCAACAATCGGTAGAAGTAAACGGTGGTTCTGAAAGAGCAACCTATTTTACCGGTGCTTCCTATTTCAACCAGGGCGCTAACCTGGGTTCTCAGGATTATGGCCGATGGACCTTCCGTGCCGGGTCGGATATACGCGTTGTCAATAATCTTCGTTTGGGTGCCGTATTGTCGGCCAATAACTCAAATCTCGAGAAGTCGTTCACCAAAATCAATATCAATGATGCCTATGCCATCGGCGGCGAGCAAAACGACTACGGTATTCTGCTGCACATGCCCCAGTATATTCCCTGGGTATACAATATAAACGGGGTTGATCGGTTTATATCACCTTCGCTTGGACCGCACCGTGTGGGCAACCCCACGGGGAACAACGCGTTGAGCAACTGGAACTACTATGCACTTCTCGACAATGGGTCTAAGACTACAACAAAAACATTTAATTATACAGCCAACTTCTCGTTGCAGTATGAAGTACCGTTTATTAAGGGACTTTCATTCAAAACGACATATGCAGTAGGTTCCAACTCCGGAAATACAGAACAGGTGATGATGCCGCAGGAGTTGGTGAGATCACTGAACATGAACACGGCAGGCTATCACCTGTATACTGATTCGACCAGCTGGGACAATCCGGCCATTAACCGTTCCAATTCGCGCGTAACGTATTCGAGTACGGTGGGTAGAAATCAGCAGGCCAACTTCTTTGTAAATTATGACCGCACATTCGGAGATCATAAGCTTGATGCTATGTTTTCTGCGGAGAAGATCAAAAACGAATTCGAAGAGCGATTCCTCATTTACGAAAACCCCATTCGGGGGGCATATAACGGAACTTCAAACTCTGCAGGTACGCTCAGTACAAGTAACTCCTATACCAACCGTAGCGAAAACGGCAGTCTTTCGTATCTGGGCCGCGTTAACTACAGTTATAAAGGACGTTACTTCGCGCAGTTTGTATTCCGCAGTGACGCGTCAACCATATTTGCACCCGAAAATTACTGGGCTTTCTTCCCGGGCGTTTCTGCCGGATGGATTATTTCTGATGAAGATTGGTTCGCCAACAGTATTTCGTGGGTTGACTTCCTGAAAATTCGTGCAGCCTTCGGTAAAACGGGTAACAATAATGTCAAAGCCTGGAGATGGCGTCAGTTGTTTAAGGCTGAGACCGACAAAGGCATGGTGTTTGGCCCGAACGGAGGAAACTACACTATGGGTATTACTCCGGAAGTAACGCCCAACAGGCATTTAAAATGGGATGCTACCTTCCAGCGTAACTTTGGATTGGATCTGGGAATCCTGAACAATCGTCTGTCCCTTACCATCGATGGTTATTTGAACAAGACTAAGGATATGCTCACCGACATGACCGGAGAGCTTGGGGTGCCCGTAACTGTGGGTGGTGCATTTGCAGAGCAGAACTACGCAAGCATCAAATTCTGGGGAGCTGAATTCTCCGCAACCTGGAAGGAAAGTATCAAAGATTTCTCTTACTCCATCGGAGCCAACTTCGCGTACAACGACAATAAAATCCTGAAACAGGTCACACGTCCGTTCGATTATCCTTCCAAAACTACAACAAGAAGGGAAGAAGGGCAGTCTACCTACGGTCCTGAATGGGGATTCCGTACCTGGAAACAAACTTCCGGCGGCGATGGTGTGCTGAGAACCGATGAGGATATTGATAACTACTGGGCCTATCTCACCAACCTGGCCAATGCTTCAGGAATTCCCGGAGCAGCTCCGAAATTCCTTGGAATCACCGATAAAACCGGTTTGAAGAAGGGAATGTTGGTATACGAAGACATTGCCGGTGACCTGGATCCGGAGAAACGCACGGTTGCAGGTCCTAACGGAGTCATCGACAAAGAGCAGGACTATGTTAAACTTAAGAACAGCAACAGAACCTATGCCGTAACCACAAACCTTTCGGCTTCCTGGAAGGGAATCAGCCTGATGGCTCAGATTGTGACTTCCTGGGGGGGACTCAGAACCATCGACTTCATCCAGCAGCGTACCGGAAGTACACAGAGCATGTGGGCGCATCCCATCTTCCTGAACGACATGTATGACCCGATCGACAATCCGAACGGTAAATACCCGAATATCGGATATCCGAATGTATTAAATAATTACCGGTCCGACTTTTATCAGCTTTCTTCATTCCGCGCCTATGTCCGCACGCTGAGCATTGGCTATTCACTTCCCAGGAATTTGGTACGGAAAGCCTCCATCGAAAGTGCCCGCGTATACATTGCCGGAAACAATCTCTGGGATTTCTACAACCCCTATCCGAACAAATACCGAAATATGTATGATGCACCAAACGTGGGATATCCCACCATGCGCACCTGGGCATTGGGTGTAAATCTTGGATTCTAGACATTTCTTAACCTGACGATGCATTTTATGAAAAATAAATTGATATATCTTCTCTCTTTCCTCGCCATTGGACTCGGCTCTTGCAGCACAAAGTTTATGGAAGAGATGAAGCCCTACGATAAGTACGATGAAAGCATCTTTACCAATGAAATTCAAACCGGTTGGTATATTGATCGCTTGTACAACTATTTCTTCGTAACCTACAGAAACCCCAACCTCAGTGTCGTCGGATTGTATAACGACACCAGGTGGAGATCCACCGATGAAATCGGAGGAACGGTTACTGATTTGATTAACCCTACCAAAACGTTGCAGCTTGCATCCGAAGGTGATGCCTATTTCGGCACGCCGGTAGGTACCAGTGTTCAGAATAATCCTTATACAAGAATACGTTTCTGTAACTTCCTCCTGGAAAAAATCGACGGCATTGGTCAGGCCCTTCCTGAAACCTTCCGCAAAACGGCCAAAGGACAGATGTATTTCATGAGGGCTCTTCAGTATTTTGATTTGGTACGAATTTACGGAGGGGTACCCCTTGTATTGACCGTTCAGAACGCAAGTACGACCGACGAAGAAATCAAGCTGCCCCGTGCTACTCCCGCAGAATGTTTTGAGCAGATTGTAAAGGATCTTGATTCGGCCGCCAACCTTCTTCCCATGCAGTGGGATGCTGCCAACTACGGAAGACTCACCGGTGCGGGTGCCATTGCAATGAAAAGTCGTGTACTCCTGACTTTTGCAAGCCCGCTCTTCAATGCCGATTGGGATAATCCGGCTAACGATCGTTGGCAGAAAGCCCTTCAGGCCAGCCTGGAAGCTGAAACCGCCCTCACTCAGGCAGGTTACGGTTTATATGGAACAACCGCCAGGCAATGGGCTGAAATGACGACTCAAAGTGAATCGGTATTCAATCCAGAGGCCATCATGGTTCAGCGGCTTTCGAACACAACAACTACTTCCGCAGGTATCAACAACGCCTGGGAAAACATGATTCGTCCGAAAGATCATAACGGTTCCGGAAACGGACTGTCTGTGCCAAAGGATATGATTGATCTTTTCCCGCTGGCCGATGGGAAACGCCCCACTCCGGATAACGGATATGTGGATACGTTCTTCTTTGAAAACCGTGACCCAAGGTTCTATAGAACCTTCGCGTTCTCCGGTTTAAAATGGCCGGCTGCGGGAAAACCCAATAAGACCAGCTGGTTCTACCGCTACAGAAACCAGCAGAATAACAACTGGAACTATTCCGGCAATAACCAGACAATCAGTCCGGTTGTTGTTAAAAAAATGACCAACCCGTCTGCGGATACCACCCAACTTCAGTTTTCGGGCACCGATATCTTTGAATACCGTTATGCCGAACTGCTGCTGAATATTGCAGAGGCATACGCTGCAACAGGGGATATCAATAAATGTTTGACTTATCTCGGCAAGATTCGCCAGCGTGTAGGTATTCCGTCAACGGATAACTACGGAATCGGCAACCTGGCCGACAGATATGCTGCACTTGAGGCGGTATTGTACGAACGTCGTGTGGAGCTCGCCTATGAAGGCAAGCGTTTCTGGGATCTTCAGCGCTGGATGCTCTACGGAGATGACCCTGCAGCGGGTAACAACACCAATATGAAACTGGGCATCGCTCCGTTGAATGGTACCGCCCGCACAGGGTACTACTGGCAGGCTAAAGATCTGACTCCCGGTCTGGATCCCCTTACTCCGGCAGAAAAGAACCTCGTCATCGATCCGGATGATCCGGCTACGTTCGAAACCCGCCTCGCTCAGTTAAAACAGATAGTTCAGGATAAATTTGAAGTGACTCCCCTCGATCAGGAGATGGACAGAGTCAATAATACTCCGGTAACTATGAATTTCCGTCAGAACTATTATATCTGGGGAATCACCTCTTCGGTATTGCTGACCAACCCCTGGCTTCAACAAACCGTGGGATGGATGGATGCCGGTGGTTCAGCTGGAACCTTCCAATACCGATAGTTCTGTTCAATTTTGACCCAATAAAAACAACACGATTTGATGAAAAAGAAGATTGCGACCCTTGTTATGTCCTCTGTTTTGCTGGGAAGTTCCGTACTCGCACAGTACCCGCAGGTCCCGAAGGAAATTCAGGACGAAGCGGACGCCATGATGGAAGCGGCACGCAAAAGGAGTGATTCAGCTTGGGCAATCGCATGGCCCATTGTTCAGGAAGAAGCTAAAAATGGCAGGCCCTTTATTCCCTGGGCCGCCCGTCCGTATGATCTACCCCAGGCCGATGTTCCGGCATTTCCCGGTGCAGAAGGCGGTGGTAAATACAGTTTTGGCGGTCGCGGCGGGAAAGTACTTGTGGTAACCAACCTGAACGACGATGGCCCCGGTAGCCTACGCTGGGCATGCGAGCAGGGGGGAGCCAGAATTGTTGTTTTTAATGTGGCCGGAATTATCCGTCTGAAAAGTCCGCTCATCATCCGTGCGCCCTATATCACCATCGCCGGCCAATCGGCCCCGGGCGACGGCGTATGTGTTGCCGGTGAATCGGTTTGGATCAATACCCACGATGTCGTGATCCGCTATATGCGCTTCCGCAGAGGGGAAACCAATGTCGGCCGCAGAGACGATGCCATCGGCGGAAACCCCATCGGGAATATCATGATCGACCATGTTTCGGCAAGCTGGGGGCTGGATGAAAACATGAGTATGTACCGTCACATGTACAACGACAGCACGGGTAAACCGACTGAAGACAAACTGCCGACGGTAAACATCACCATCCAGAACTCCATCTTTTCCGAAGCTCTCGATACGTGGAACCATGCATTCGGCAGTACCCTGGGCGGTGAAAACTGTACCTTCATGCGTAACCTTTGGGCAAACAATGCCGGTCGTAACCCTTCCATCGGTTGGTACGGAATCTTCAATTTCGTCAACAACGTGGTGTTCAACTGGGTGCATCGTTCCATGGACGGTGGCGATTACCGGGCGATGTACAACATCATCAACAACTACTTCAAGCCCGGCCCGGCAACACCCAAAAATTCGCCGCTGGCCTACCGGATTCTCAAGCCGGAAGCCGGTCGTAGCAAGCTGCCCTATAAAACCTATGGCCGCTGCTACGTGGAGGGGAACATCGTTGAAGGAAATGAAAGGGTAACCAAAAACAATTGGGACGGTGGCGTTCAGGTAGAAAATCTGCCCAATGCAGGTGAATATACCGAGTTCATGCGCTGGAACAAACCCTTGCCCATGCCGGAATTCCCGATCATGAGCGCCCGTGAAAGTTTCGATTACGTGCTGGCCAATGCCGGTGCCACGCTTCCCCGCCGGGATGCGGTGGATGCCCGTATAACCGAGCAGGTGCGTACCGGCGTAATTAAAGTTGATCCGAACGTGAAAGCTCCCGAAACGCAGTTCAAGCACCGCAGATTGCCAATTGATTCGTACAAGCTGGGTATCATTACCGATATCTCCCAGGTGGGTGGCTATCCCGAATATAAGGGAACTCCCTATAAGGATAGCGACAATGATGGATTGCCCGATGCATGGGAGATCGCAAATGGTTTGAATCCCAATGATCCCAACGATTCAGCGGCGATCAAAAAGGGTAATAAATATTCCAATATTGAAATTTACCTGAACGAAATCGTTAGCAAACAAACGGCTTCCAAAGGCAAAAAATAAGGAAATCTAAGGTACTGTACAGGTCGGAAGCCAACCCTGAGCTTCTGGCCTGTACAGTGTTTTTTGGGAGAGTACCTTCCTTGTGCCGTGAAACTTGTTTAAATTCAGGGAAAATGAACCAATTGTGAAAAACGGAAGAGATTTGTCAAGGCTTTTTTTCAAACTCCTGTTGCTTGCTGCTGTACTCCCCAGCCCAACCGTGGCGCAGAATAAGGAAGTACGTTCCCAACCGCCTCTTTCGTTTGAAGGTAAGAAGCTCATCTATCGCCCCGATTCTCTGGGAAACAGGATACCCGACTTTTCCTATGCGGGCTACCGCGCGGGTGAAGAAGAGATACCGGTACTCTTTCCGAAAGTTTTTGTTCCCCTGAAAACCGGCGATGCTACAGCCCGCATTCAGGCGGCAATCGACTATGTCTCTTCCCTTAAACCCGACGCCAACGGTTTCCGCGGTGCGGTGGTGCTGGCTCCGGGCGAATACGATATACAGGGGTCCCTTAAAATCAACACCAGCGGAGTGGTGCTCCGCGGCGCGATTTCTTCCGTAAACCCAACCATTCTCAAAGGATCGGGCACTACGCGCGCCACGCTTGTGGTGATCGGTGGAAAAAATGATCGCAAACACGAGGAGCGTGTACGGGTAACCGACGCCTATGTTCCGGTGAATGCACAAAAACTGAATCTTGAGTCCGCAGCCTTCAAAGTCGGTGATAAAATTATAATTGAACGTCCGTTTACAACAGACTGGATCAAAACACTCGGTACCGATCATTTCGGTGGTGGGATAACCGCGCTGGGATGGAAGGCGGACAGACGGGCTATTCGTTGGTACAGAACCGTAACCTCGGTGGATGGAAACGAAATCCGGATTGATGCACCGCTAACCACAGCACTCGATTCGAGCTTCGGTGGTGCCATCGTTTACCGTTACTCCTGGCCGGGAAGAATTTCTGGATCCGGAATTGAAAATATTATTCTGCAATCGGCGTTCGATGCGTCCAATCCCAAAGACGAAGATCATCGCTGGATGGCCATCACCATCGAAAATGCAGAAGACTGCTGGGTGCGTCAGGTCCGCTTCTCGGGCTTCGCCGGCTCTGCCGTCGCTGTCTGGGAAACCGCGTCGAGGGTAACCGTAGAGGACTGTATTTCCGAAAATCCAGTCAGCGAAATAGGAGGGTGGAGAAGGAATACTTTCTTCACGGCGGGACAACAAACCTTGTTTCTGCGTTGTCTCTCCGTCAACGGCATTCACGATTTTTCTACCGGAGCCTGTGCTGCCGGACCCAACGTTTTTGTACAGTGCGAGGGGATAGAATCCCTTGGATTCAGCGGCGGACTGGAATGCTGGGCTTCGGGGGTACTGATGGATGTGGTAAACATCGATGGAAATGCACTCAGTTATAAAAACCGCGGACAGGATGGCAATGGTGCGGGCTGGACGGCAGCAAACAGTGTGTTCTGGAACTGCAGTGCGTCCCGTATTGATTGTTACCAACCGCCAACGGCACAGAACTGGGCCTTCGGATCCTGGAGCCAGTTCTCCGGCGACGGATACTGGAACGAATCCAACAACACCATCTCCCCAAGAAGTTTATACTACCAACAATTAAAAGAACGGATAGGCGATCAGGTTACGCAACGTATGCACCTGCTTCCGATGGACTCGGAAGCGTCGAGCAGCCCCACCTACGAGCAGGCGGCGGCACTGGTACGGCAGGCCCGGCAGCCCCGGCTTACGCTCCGCGAGTGGATTCTTCGGGCTTCGGAGCGTACGCCTTTCCCTACGGTAGGAAAAGGAATCAAAACGATTGATGAACTCCAGAAAACCTGGAATCCCACGCCAGGAAAGTTGGAGCCGATTGTGCTGAAAAACGGAATTCTCCAGCGAAACGGTAAGCCTGTATCCGGTGGACGAATCCAGGTGCAATGGTGGAACGGTGGACTCGACGAGAAAAGCGTGGCCCAGGCCAGGCCGCATATTACCCGATTTGTTCCGGGGCGTACCGGTACCGGTTATACCGATGATCTCGAGGCGATGACAGACTCGATGGTGGCTTCGGGCACCCTTATCGTTGATCACAACTACGGTTTATGGTACGAGCGTAGGCGCGACGATCACGAACGTGTCCGCAGGATGGACGGCGATGTATGGCCTCCCTTCTACGAGCTTCCCTTCGCGCGCAGTGGAAAAGGCCTGGCGTACGATGGGCTCAGCAAATATGATCTTACCCGTTTCAATAAATTCTACTGGAGCAGGTTGAAGGAGTTTGCGGATCTGGCCGACCAGAAGGGGTTGGTGCTCATACATCAGCATTATTTCCAGCACAATATTCTGGAAGCGGGTGCCCATTATGCCGACTTCCCCTGGCGAACAGCCAATAATGTCAATAACACAGGATTCCCGGAGCCGGTGAACTATGCGGGCGACAAACGTATTTTCATGGCCGAACAGTTTTACGATACCACCAACCTGGAACGTAAAAAACTCCATCGGGCCTATATACGCCAATGCCTCAGCAATTTTTCCACCAATACCAATGTAATCCATTCCATCAGCGCCGAATATACCGGCCCCCTGCATTTCGTACAGTTCTGGCTGGATGTGATTGCCGAATGGAAACGTGAGACGGGCAAAACTCCACTCATTGCACTCAGCGTGACCAAGGACGTGCAGGATGCCATCCTGGCCGATCCCAAACGCGCAAGGGTTGTCGATATAATCGATATCCGCTATTGGTACTATCAGGCTAACGGAGAGCTATATGCGCCGAAAGGGGGCGCCAATCTCGCCCCCCGTCAGCACGCCCGGTTACTTAAGCCCAGGGCAACATCGGCGGAACAGGTTTACCGCGCGGTGGCGGAATATCGCGGACGATATCCCGGCAAGGCGGTTATGTATTCGGCCGACGGATATGACCGTTACGGAAAAGCCATCGCTGAAGCCGGCGGCTCTTTTCCTTCATTCTAAAAAATCGTAGAGAACTATATTCAGATGAAAAAGACCTTTTTGTATCTCGGATTATTCGCATTGATCAATGGATGTAAATCACCGCAGCCCACGGACCCAACTCTGCCGCCGCTCCGGGTGGCAGAAAATGGAAGACAAATTGTGACGGCCGACGGTAAGCCCTTTTTCTGGTTGGGCGACACCGGTTGGCTGCTCTTCACGAAACTTACCCGGGAAGAAGCAGAATATTATCTGGAAACCCGCCGTCAGCAGGGATTTAATTTGGTGCAGGCCATGCTGATCCACGATCTTAAGGTCGGTGTAAATATTTATGGCGATTCTTCGGTCAATAACAAAAATGTGGCAGAACCCGTGGTCACAGAAGGTGATGATTTCGATAACCCGCAACAGTACGACTACTGGGATCATGTTTCCTACGTGATTGATCTCGCCGCCCAAAAAGGCATCTATATAGGATTGGTTCCTGTTTGGGGTTCCAATGTGAAAGCGGGCTATGTGAATTCGCAACAGGCGGAAACCTATTCAAAGTTTCTTGCCGAACGTTTCGGTTCAAAATCCAATGTGTTCTGGATGAACGGCGGTGATCTCCGCGGATCGGACTCAATAGAAGTTTGGAAAACCATCGGACGTACCCTGAAGGCAAATGCTCCTTCCCGGCTGGTTACCTTCCATCCCCGTGGTCGTTCCAGCTCTTCGGAATGGTTCCATAACGAACCCTGGCTCGACTTTAATATGTTCCAGTCCGGACACAAGAGTTACCTCCAGGATACCAGCGCCGCGGATCATCGCTTTGGTGAGGACAACTGGAAATATGTCCGCATGGATATGGAACGTCAGCCCACCAAACCGACGCTAGACGGAGAACCTTCCTACGAAGGCATTCCGCATGGGCTTCATGATACCACACAGCCGTATTGGTCGGCCAACGATATCCGGCGATACGCCTACTGGTCGGTACTCGAAGGTGGCGCCGGCTTTACCTACGGACACAACGCGGTGATGCAGTTTTTCAATCCCGGAGATGCTGACGTCTCCTATGGTCCACGTCTGCCCTGGAAAGAAGCGCTGACGGAACAGGGGGCTGAGCAGATGAAATACGTGAAGCAGCTCGCTTTGATGAACCCCGGTATTCTTACCGCTGATGAAAGCATCGTGGCTAACCAGGGCGAAAAATACGATCGTCTTGCAGCCTGCCGCGGCGAAGATTTTATTTATGTATACACGTACAACGGAAGGCCTATTGAAGTAAGGCCGTCTAAAATAAAAGGGGAGAAAGTGGATGCGTCCTGGTTCAATCCCCGCAACGGCGAATTGAAATCAATAGGAACATTCGATAATACATCCAACCAAATCTACAGGCCTGAGGGTGAACAATCCAATGGGAACGATTGGGTACTGATCCTGAAAAGCAAATAACGATGAAACGTTTTTCCTTTCATATCCTGACCTTTCTGATCCTGCTCAGTTCATGCAACAGGAAGGCTTATATTTTTACTTCCTTTCATGAACCGGCCGATGAAGGATTGAGGATGCTTTACAGTTACAATGGGCTGAAATGGGACAGTCTGGGACGGGTTGGATTAAAACCTGAAGTAGGGCAGCAGAAAGTGATGCGCGACCCCAGCATTGCCCAGGGCAAGGACGGCACGTTCCATTTGGTGTGGACCTCTTCCTGGAAAGGCGATAAGGGGTTTGGTTATGCCAGCTCCAGGGATCTGATTCATTGGAGTCCGCAGCGATTTATTCCGGTAATGGAGCATGAACCGGATGTTGTGAATGTGTGGGCACCGGAGGTTTTCTACGACGACGAAGCAGATCATTTTATCATCATCTGGGCGTCTACCATTCCATTCCGCTTTCCGAAAGGTATAGAGGAGGAAAACAACAATCATCGGATGTACTACACCGTAACCAAGGATTTCGTGAACTTCTCGCCAACACGCCTGTTCCTGGATCCGGGTTTCAGCGTAATTGATGCTGTCATCGTAAAACGTTCGGCCAAAGATTATGTGTTGGTCCTGAAGGATAATACCCGTCCGGAGCGAAACCTGAAAGTTGCTTTCGGAACAACTCCGCTGGGGCCTTATTCGAAGCCCTCGGAGCCTTTTACCGAAAAGCTTACCGAGGGGCCTACGGTGGTGCGGTTGAAGGACGAATGGTTGATTTATTTCGATGCCTATGGCTCAAAAAAATACGAAGCGGTTGCAACCCGGGATTTTTCAAATTTTGAAAATGCAAATTCCCGCATTTCCATTCCGGAAGGGCACAAGCATGGAACCATTCTTCCGGTCCGCAAAAAGGTTGTCCGAAATTTGTTAAAACATTTACCCATCGATCAAAAGAATTAATGTGAACAAGAAAACGTTGGTTAAGGTTTCATTCTTTTATACGGCATTGCTGATTTCCGGATCCGGGAATCTGCCGGCTCAGGATACGGTTCGCTATACCGGCACGGTGTTGTCCAATGTCGACTATCATCACGGACAGCTCAGTCCGGCAATGGGCGTGCACAATATTCAGGTGCTTAGGGCAAACCGGGAAAATCCGGATTTGCGCAATGGTATGGGCTGGACTTATAATCATGCGCCGATGCTTGCGTACGCCAACGGAACCTTCTACCTGCAATACCTGAGTAATCCGGTAGGGGAACATATTCCGCCGGGACAAACCCTATTGATGACATCGAAGGATGGGTACAATTGGACAGCCCCTGTGGTACTCTTCCCTCCCTATAAAGTGCCCGATGGATTTACCAAAAAGGGAAATTCCGTAGTTGCCAAAGATCTCTATGCCGTAATGCATCAGCGCATGGGGTTCTATATGGCTAAAAACGGCACGTTGCTGACGTTGGGATTTTATGGTATTGCACTTGATCAGAAGGATGACCCCAACGACGGAAACGGTATCGGAAGGGTAGTTCGGAAAATCAATAGCGACGGTTCGCTGGGGCCGATTTATTTTATCCGTTACAATCACCACTTCAACGAAAAAAATACCGACTTTCCTTTCTATAAAAAAAGCCGCGACAAGGCGTTTGTGGCAGCCTGCGATGAACTTCTCTCCCAACCATTGATGATGCAGCAGTGGAATGAAGAAGCCGACCGAGACGATCCGCTCATTCCCGTAAAAAAAGAATACAAGGCTTTTAATTTTTATCACCTGAATAATGGCAATGTGGTTGGACTTTGGAAACATGCACTTACCTCCATCAGTAAGGATGAAGGCAAATCCTGGGTGTACAATCCTCTTCGTGCGCCGGGATTCGTAAACAGCAATGCCAAGATCTGGGGGCAAAAAACATCGGATGGAAAATATCTTACGGTTTACAATCCTTCCGAGTTCCGCTGGCCACTCGCCCTTTCAGTAAGTGCTGACGGTATTGAATACACGAATCTGCTGCTCGTTAACGGAGAGATTACACCCATGCGCTACGGCGGAAATTATAAATCCTATGGCCCCCAATATGTGCGCGGAATCCTGGAAGGGAACGGCACGCCTCCCGATGGAAATGCCTGGGTTACCTACAGCATGAACAAGGAAGATATCTGGGTTGCTCGTATACCCATTCCTGTTACCGATAAGGAATCATCGCATGTGTCCGATGATTTTTCTTCGGCTGCTGATGGTCAGGAACTGGAATACTGGAATATCTACAGCCCTCTGGAAGCACCTGTCAGGATAATACGCAACGGCGAGGACCGAAAAGTACTATCCCTTTCCGATGAAGATGCATTCGATTATGCAAAGGCGGAACGTCTGTTCCCCACTTCGAAAAAAGTGTCGGTATCATTTTCGGTTCAACCGATGCAGGACAGTTTTGGACAACTGCAAATAGAAATTCAGGACGCAAAGGGGAACCCCGGGATGCGTCTGATTTTCGACAAAGACAGTCTGATCAAAGCAAAAACGGGGGCACGTTTCAAAAAGATATCCGAATACAGGGCCGGGAAAGAATACGAAATCAAAATTGAGCTCAGTGTCAAAGACAGAATGTACCGGGTATATATTGATGGAAAACCCGCCGGTGGTCCTGTAATTTTCTTTGCACCAATGGCCGAAATGCAGCGACTAGTATTCCGCACCGGAGAACCCCGAAAGTTTCCCACACCGGAAACTCCGGCCGATAATTTTTCGGATCTCCCCAATGCCGGAGCAAAAGATAAAAAAGCGGACTACCTTATCCGTTATGTAAAAACCAGTGAAGAATGATGAGACGCTACCGATATATTATTTTGGCCGCAGTTGCGGTGATGGTGTATTCCTGTTCCGGATCCCGCCATGCATCCGGATCTCGCGACAAAGCTACCATTCTGAAGTTTTCCGACTACAAACATTATGTGGATTATTTCAACACAATGGAAGACGAAAATATTGTACAGGCCATTCCGAACGACAGCTCCTGGAACTGGATGCAGAAAAACATCCCCTTGTTTGCCTGTCCGGATAAAAACGCCGAAGAGCTGTTTTACTACCGTTGGTGGACGCTTCGCAAGCACATCAAAAAAACGCCTTTGGGTTATGCGTTTACGGAGTTCCTGGTACAAAGAACATATGCCGATCAGTACAATCTTATCGCCTGCGCACTGGGGCATCATATTTATGAAGGAAGATGGCTTCACGATAAAACCTATCTGAACGACTACCTCAATGTCTGGTTCCGGGGAAATGAGGGGAAGCCCATGAAAAAGCTTCACGGGTTCTCCAGCTGGGCTGCGGATGCCGTGTACAACCGATACCTCGTCACCGGCGACCGCGGAAATCTTCTCGACCTTGCCGGAGATCTGGAATCCGATTATTATGTATGGGAAGAACAGAATCGCCTTCCGTCCGGACTTTTCTGGCAAACCGATGTGAAGGATGGAATGGAAGAAACCATCAGCGGCGGGCGTCGGGTGAAGAATGCCCGACCGACCATCAACAGTTACATGTATGGTAATGCCATGGCATTGTCCAAAATGTTTGAACTGGCGGGGAATGGCGAAAAGTCGGCCCTCTTCCGAAGAAAGGCCGATACCATTAAAGCTTTGGTGCAGGGTAAACTCTGGAATGCCGACCATTCCTTTTTTGAAGTAGTGAAGGAGGATGGAACATCGGCCAATGTTCGGGAAGCCATCGGTTTTATTCCCTGGTATTTCAATCTGCCCGACAAGGGGTACGAAAAAGCCTGGGCTACGTTGATGGATACGACCTGCTTTAACGCACCCTTCGGCCTTACAACAGCCGACAGAAGCCATCCGGAATTCAGGACACACGGCTGCTGTAAATGCGAGTGGGATGGCGCGGTATGGCCTTTCGCCACATCACAAACGATGTCTGCGCTCGCCAACCTCCTGAATAACTACCAACAGGATGTAATTGGTAAGGAAGCCTATTTCCATAGCTTTAAACGATATGTGGAATCGCAGTACTACCGCGGTCGTCCCTATATCGGCGAATACCTTGATGAAAAAACCGGGTATTGGCTGAAGGGAGATCAGGAACGCAGCCGGTATTATAACCACAGTACTTTCAATGATCTCATCATTACCGGGCTCGTCGGCCTTCGGCCGAGAGCGGACAATATCGTCGAAATCAATCCGCTTCTTCCGGATGGAAAATGGGATTGGTTTTGCCTCGATAATATTCTTTACCGCGGGAAATTGATTTCTGTAGTTTGGGATAAAACCGGTACGAAATTCGGCAAGGGTGCGGGGTTGAGTCTCTGGATTGATGGAAAGAAAAAAGCGGTTTCTGAAAAATTGGGAAGACTTACGGCAAGTATTGAATAGAAATAGGGATATGATAAATCGTATTTATAAAAAGTTTGGAATTGTTTTGGTTGCAGCACTTGGATGCCTGCAGCCGGTGCTCCGTGCACAGGATACGGAGCTGAAATACCTTTCGGGTAAGGGGAGTGACGATTCCGTGGATTGGGATTTTTATTGTACCGAAGGAATGAATTCGGGCAAATGGACAAAGATCCCCGTTCCCTCCAACTGGGAGCTTCAGGGATTTGGAAAATACGATTATGGTTTTGCCAAAGACAGTGTCCGAGGCAAGGAGAAAGGACTGTATAAATACCACTTTACCGTTCCATCCGGTTGGAAGGGGAAAAAGATTAATATCGTTTTTGAAGGGTCCATGACCGATACGGAGGTTCGGATAAATGGAAAATCCGCCGGTCCGATCCATCAGGGCGCGTTTTATTGTTTCCGCTACAACATTACCCATCTTCTGAAGATAGGCAGGGAGAACCTGCTTGAAGTTACGGTGTCCAAGCATTCGTCCAATCCATCCGTAAACGAAGCGGAGCGCAAGGCCGACTACTGGATTTTTGGCGGTATTTTCCGTCCGGTTTACCTCGAAGCACTACCGCAGCAGCATATCGAAAACCTGGCGATAGATGCCCGTGCCGATGGGAGTTTTCGGGCAACCGTTGACGTTACCGGAGGGAATCGGGTAGTAGTTAAGCTGCACGATGAAAACGGAAACCCTGTTGGTCAAACCATCAGCACAGCTGTTTCCGCTGGCACTGAAAATCTTCTTCAGGGGCGTTTCTCCGATATCAGGCTTTGGTCTTCCGAATTTCCCCATCTTTATAAAGCGGTATTTACGCTGTATCAGGGCGACAAGGTACTGCATCGCGTAGAAAAAAAAGTGGGTTTTCGTACCATTGAAGTCAAGCAACGTGACGGCGTGTACATCAATGGCGTTAAAATTAAATTCAAGGGTGTCAATCGCCATTCCTTTCATCCGGAGTACGGTCGGGCTACCAGCAAAGCCATCAGCATTGCCGATGTGAAGCTGATCAAGGAAATGAATATGAATGCCGTTCGGATGAGCCATTATCCTCCGGATGGTCATTTTCTTGATGTTTGCGATTCGCTGGGCCTCTATGTAATGGATGAGCTTGCGGGATGGCACGGGCATTACGATACCCCTACCGGATCAAAGCTGCTGAAGGAAATGATGCTTCACGACCGGAATCACCCCTCTATTGTTTTCTGGGCCAACGGAAATGAGGGCGGACATAATTTTGACCTGGATACCCTCTTTGATCATTATGATCTTCAGAAAAGACCGGTGGTTCATCCCTGGCAACTGTTCCGGGGTATTGAAACCCAACACTACCGCGAATACAATTATGGAATCGGGAACTACGATCAGGGACGTGAAATTGTGATGCCGACGGAATTCCTTCATGGTATGTACGATGGTGGACACGGTGCAGGCCTGGATGATTACTGGGCGGCCATGCTTCGTAATCCACTTTCCGCCGGCGGTTTTCTTTGGGACTTTGCGGATCAGGGGGTGGTAAGAAGGGATAGAAATGATTCCATAGATACCGATGGTAACCGCGGAGCGGATGGCATTGTGGGCCCTTACCACGAAAAGGAAGGAAGTTTCTTCGCCATCAAGGAGATCTGGAGCCCCGTTGTCATCGAACGTAGAGAAATTACTCCCGATTTTGACGGACGCTTTGTTCTTCACAACCGGTATCATTTCACCAATACCAACCAGTGCAGTTTTAGCTGGAAACTGGTACGGTATAAAGAGCTGGATACAACCATTGCGGAATCCATTGCCGGCCCTTGTGCCGCTCCCGATATTGCGCCCGGCGCCTCAGGAAACCTGTTTGTGAAACTGCCGGAAAACTGGAGAGAATTTGATGTACTGCTCATAACTATAATCGATCTGTATGGGAATGAACTGTTTACATGGAGTTATCCCATTATAAAACCGGAGCAGATTTTGCCTTTGTTGACCGGAAAAACGGTCGGTAGGCCGGAGTTGAGGGAGGAAGATTCGCTGTACCTGGTAAAAGTGGGAGACCTATCTTTAAAAGTTACGAAAAATTCCGGAATTCTCCAAACGGTGGTCCGCGGAGATCGGGTTATACCGATTTCAGAAGGTCCCGTTCTTCAGGAAGGCGTCAACAATTTCCGTAGTTTCAGGGCAGGCTATTCCGGAGATACTCTGGTGATCGAATCGACCTTCGATCGGAAAGAAAGTTACAACACGCTCCGGTGGCGGGTGTTCCCCTCCGGCCTCGTCGAATTAAAGGTTTGTTATTTCCCGGCGGAATACTTTACATCGTTTGTGGGTGTGAACTTCAAATTTCCTGAAAATAAAGTCCGCGCGGTTGAATATATGGGCAACGGTCCCTATCGGGTCTGGAGGAATCGCATGAAGGGCAACCGATTTGGTGTATGGCATAAAACCTACAACAACACGGAAACAGGCGAGTTTCCCTTTGTGTATCCAGAATTCAAAGGATATCATTCCAATATGTATTGGTGCCGGTTTATTACAGACGATCTTCCTTTCACGGTAGCCACAGCCAACGAAGATGTGTTCTTCCGGCTTTTCACGCCGGCGTTCAAGGATGATCCCTGGAAAAACTATCAACTGGTTTTCCCTTCCGGAGATATTTCCTTCCTCCAGGGCATTCCGGGTATCGGGTCCAAAACGCAGAGAGCGGAGACCACAGGACCTATGGGCGGAAAGAATATCTTCTACGACTATGAAAAAGATCCAACCCGTTGGAAGGAGCTGGTACTCTATTTTGATTTTCACGGAAACAACCGATAAATGAAAAAGCTAACGATACTGATTGCCGTATTTGCTGCATTATGTGGAATGGCTGTTGCGCAGAATGTACCGAGGGTTTACGACCTCCGGTGCGAACTGTCGGATACACATACCGTCATCGATGTGCCTGAACCCCGGTTGGGATGGAAGCTCGACTACGGGGGACGAAATCTTCAGCAGACAGGGTATGAAATACTGGTGGCTTCTACACCCGAAAAGCTGGCCGCCGGCGAAGGTGATCTCTGGTCAACCGGTAAGGTGATGTCGGGGCAATCGGCCTATATTCCCTACAAAGGGAAGCCGTTGAAAAGCCGCACCAAATGCTTTTGGAAGGTGCGGGTATTTACAAACAAAGGCGAAAGCCCCTGGTCGGACCCGGCGTCGTGGGAAATGGGATTACTCCATGCCAACGACTGGGAAGCCAAATGGATCGGATACGATAAAGCTTCTTCCTGGGATAGCATTACCCAGTTTTCGCGCTTATCCGCCCGATATCTCCGAAAGGAATTCAAGGCTGAAAAACGGATACGGAACGCCCGCGTCTATGTCTCCGGATTGGGTTTATACGAATTGTATCTGAACGGAAAAAAAGTCATGCCGGGCGTGCTGACCCCGGCGCCAACCGACTATCGGAAGTCGGTGTTTTACAACGGGTATGATGTTACGTCTTTCCTGAAGGCCGGCAACAATGCGATCGGTGTCATACTCGGTAACGGCCGCTATTTCACCATGCGTCAAAACTACAAACCGCAGAAGATTAATACTTTCGGTTATCCCAAACTGTTACTTCAGCTTGAAATAGAATATGCCGATGGGTCGATAAAAAAAATTGTGAGCGACGAATCCTGGAAGCTGAATGTTGACGGTCCGATCCGTACGAATAACGAATACGACGGCGAAGAGTACGATGCCACCAAAGAATTCGGAAACTGGACCAGTGCCGGGTTCAACGCATCCGGTTGGATTAAGCCTATGTTGGTTGCTGCTCCTGAAGGAAAGCTGGTAGCCCAGCCGATACCACCGATGAAGTCCGTTCAACAGATCAAACCGAAATCTGTAAAGGCGATTAAGCCGGGTGTCTATATCATGGATATGGGCGTAAATTTTTCCGGATGGGTAAAAATGCAGGTTAACGGTAAAAGAGGAGATCGGGTCCAACTGAAATTTGCCGAGAGTCTCCGGCCCGATGGCTCGCTTTATGTCGCCAATCTTCGGGATGCCAAAGTAACCGATGTATACACCCTTTCCGGGAGCGGAACCGAAGTTTGGGAACCATCTTTTGTGTATCATGGTTTTCGCTATGTTGAAATTACCGGATATCCCGGAGTTCCTACGGTTGATGATTTTACAGGAGAGTTTATCTGCGACGATATGAGCTTCGGAAGAACCGACGATATGCCTTTTTTCCGCAGTACCGACTCCACCATCAACCAGATCTATGAAATTGCCTGGAGAGGTATCGCATCCAATTACAAGGGTATGCCCATCGACTGTCCACAGCGTAACGAACGGCAGCCCTGGTTGGGCGATCGTGCTGCCGGAGCCCTCGGAGAAAGCTATCTTTTTGAAAACGCCAAACTCTACGCCAAATGGCTGGATGATATCGCTCAGTCGCAAACGGATGCCGGAGCCATTCCAGACGTCGCGCCCGCATATTGGAATTACTATTCCGATAATATTACCTGGCCCGGCACCTATATGCAGGTGGCGGATATGCTGCTGACACGGTTTGGCGACAGTGCGTCTGTTAGACGTCATTATCCCTACATGAAAAAATGGATGAACTACATGGAGGGCAAATATCTAAAGGGGAACCTGATGACCAAGGACAAATACGGCGATTGGTGTGTTCCCCCTGAATCACTGGAGATCATCCGTTCGCAGGATTCCACGCGCACTACCGATGGGCAGCTGATTGCTTCAGCCTACTACTATCATCTTCTGGGAATGGCGCAGAAATTTGCGGCCATCGCCGGGGATCACACCGCGATCGGTCAATTCAGAAGTACCGCCGAAAACATCCGCGAAGCCTTTAACAAACGGTTCTTTAATGAACAACAGAAGAACTATGCCAACAATACGGTGACCGCCAATCTGCTGCCACTGTATTTTGGAATGGTTCCGGAGAAATATCGGGAGGATGTGTTCAACAGCCTTTATAAAAAGATCCGGATCGACAATAATATGCACATCAGCACCGGCGTAATTGGTACCCAATTCCTGATGCGCGGGCTTACGATGTTTGGCCGTTCCGATATCGCATTTAAATTGGCCACCAACCGAACCTATCCCTCCTGGGGATATATGTTGGAAAACGGCGCCACCACCGTTTGGGAACTTTGGAACGGTAACACCGCCAATCCTCAGATGAACTCGCAGAACCATGTCATGCTGCTTGGTGATCTGCTCACCTGGTTTCACGAAAACCTCGCGGGGATCAAATCCGATGATGTTGCCGTTGGGTTTAGGAAGATTCATTTCAAACCGGAGTTTGTGGATGGGTTAAATGGAATCACCGTTCGGGTTGGGTCTGTATATGGTCCGATTATGAGCAGCTGGAAATTTTCACAGGGAAGGAAGTCCTTGTCGTGGACCATCAACGTGCCACACAATACAACAGCACTGGTATATTTCCCGGCTTCCGCCACCGACATAAAGGACAACGGAATGGCCATTGCATCTAATCCTGAATATCGCCTTGTGGGCGAGAAGGACGGATGCCGTATTTATGAAATCGGATCGGGAGAATTCCGTTTTGAAGCAAAATTGGCGTATCGTAGCTCCATAGTTAAGGATGATTTTATCTTCACCCGTGCGCCCTTCCCGGAAAGCCACGCGGCCACATTGGTGCAAACACCCAAAGGATTATTGGCCGCCTGGTTTGGCGGAACGAAGGAAGGGGCCAAAGATGTTTGCATATGGACAAGTCGATTTGAAAATGGCAATTGGACCAAACCGGAGATGGTAGCAGATGGGGTAATCAACGACAGCGTGCGGTATGCCTGCTATAATCCGGTGCTTTATCTGGCCCCCAATAACGAGCTTCTTCTATTTTATAAGATAGGCCCCAATGTGGCCGGTTGGACCGGTTGGCTGAAACGTTCAAAAGATTTTGGATTAACCTGGAGTGATCGTGAAGCCCTACCTGCAGGTTTCCTCGGACCGATAAAAAACAAGCCGGTGATGATTGATGGGGTGTTGTATTGCCCCTCCAGCACGGAAGGAAACGGATGGCGCACCTATATCGAAATCACACCGGATCTTGGAAAGACCTGGAAAAAAATCGGCCCGCTCAACGATCCGGCAACGATCAATGCTATTCAGCCAAGTCTGCTTACCTATACCGATGGCCGGTTACAGGTTTTGTGCCGTACAAAGGAACGGGTTATCGGGGAGTCCTGGTCGACCGATAGGGGCAAGACCTGGACGCCGATGAAAGCGTCTGCGCTTCCCAATAACAACTCGGGTACCGATGCCGTCTCGCTTCGTGACGGGCGTCAGTTGCTGGTGTACAATCATGTTAAGCCCTCTCCGGAACTTAAAAATGGCAAGGGGGCGCGAACTCCGCTGAATGTGGCCATTTCGGAAGACGGAAAGGTATGGTACGCCCTGGCCGTACTGGAAGATTCTCCCATCAGTCAATATTCTTATCCGTCGGTGATCCAAACCTCTGACGGATTGGTGCATATCGTTTACACCTGGCGCCGGGAAAGGATCAAACATGTGATACTTGATCCGGATGTGAAGGGGCTGAAGCCAATCATCAATGAACAATGGCCGGAATTTACGGACGAACACCAACAGCGCCGTCAGTTAGAAGGCGATGTACAGACCAGCAAAGATGAAGCCGTGCTGAATACGTTTCCGAATTCGGATAACCAATATCGTAAGCCGGTTTTGGAGGTGTTGGAACAAATTGAGAAGCGTTTCGGTGTTAGGTTACGTTACGACAGGGATATGTTGGCGGGAAAATATTTGACCTATGCCGATTGGCGGTTCAGGCCTACACTGGACGCCACCCTAAGTTCGGTGTTGGCTCCCCTGGATCTCAAAGCCACACGCGAAGGGGAGAAGAAATACAAGATTGGCCCCTACGAATACCACCGCTGGAAGCCCGAAGAAGGCTGGGCCGAACTCGACCGCATTGCATCGCAATACAGCGATGTTGCCGGTTGGGAGCTTCGGAAAGACTCGCTGCGTCGATGTATTTTCGATGCCCTGCGCCTGTCGCCCTTACCGCCTGCTCCCCAATCAGCACCGATACTTACTCCGGAACGTAAGTTCAATGGGTATACAGTTCAGAACTTTGCACTTGAAATACTGCCTGGACTATTTGTCAATGGATCGATTTACAAGCCGTCGGCTGTTCGGGGAAAAATTCCTGTGGTTCTGAATCCCGACGGGCATTGGGCACAGCATCGCTATCGTGCCGATTGTCAGGTACGATGCGCATCCTTCGCGAAAATGGGCGCCATTGCCGTTAGCTACGACTTGTTTGGTTGGGGGGAATCCCTGCTTCAGTTTCAATCGGATGATCATAGAAAGAGCCTTTCCATGACGATTCAAACGCTGGGCGGAATCCGCATACTCGACTATATACTCTCCCTTAAGTATGCCGATGCCTCACGGGTAGGTATAACCGGAGGATCGGGTGGAGGAAGTCATACGGTATTGATGACCGCACTCGACGATAGGATCCGGGTTAGTGCACCGGTCGTTTCGCTGTCGTCTTATTTCTACGGCGGATGTCCCTGTGAAAGCGGAATGCCAGTGCATGCCTGTGCCGGAGGAACCAATAATGTAGAAATGGCCGCCATGGCGGCGCCCCGTCCGCAACTGGTGATCAGCGATGGAAAGGATTGGACCGACAGAATGCCGGAACACGATTTTCCCTATCTGAAGCGTATGTATGGATACTACGGTCATCCGGAACGGGTAGAAAATGTTCACCTGCCAACAGAAGGTCATGATTATGGTATCAGCAAACGGACGCCGGTGTATTATTTCTTTGCCAAACATCTCGACCTGAATATTAAGGCAATCACCGATAAGAGTGGAAATATAGACGAGAGCTTCGTCACTTTTGAGGAGCCGGCTGCCCTGTACACATTTGGAGAGAAAGGTGAAAAGCTGCCTGCGCATGCGATCAAGGGCTTCGGTGATCTGGAAAAGCTTTTTAACAGTATTCAGAATAAATAAAATCCGATTACAGCTATGTTTAAACTACTCTCGGTTCTGTGTCTATTGGGATTGATGATTATTTCAACGGGAGAAACCTATGCACAGTCTAAAAAGAAGGTTAGGTATAAGGTGGCTGTAATAGATCTTATGCTTTTGAAAAGGCAGAAGCTGGGAGCCTTTCCGCTTGCCAAAGAAGTGGGAGCCGATGGTGTTGAGGTAGACCTCGGAGGACTGGGCAATCGTCCCACTTTCGACAACAAGCTGTTGATCGATTCGGTACGGGAACAATTTCTGTCAAAAGCCCGGGAGTTTGGGCTGGAGATCCCTTCGCTGGCGATGACGGGATACTATGCGCAATCCTTCTGTCAGCGTGAACCGTTCATTCAGAGTATTGAAGATGCCATACGGACGATGAAGTTGATGAAGGTAAAAACGGCCTTTCTTCCGCTTGGCGTTCAGTGTGATCTGGTTAAACGTCCGGAGCTGCGCGACTCTGTAATAAGCCGCCTTAAAATCGCCGGACGTATGGCTAAAAAGGCCGGGGTAGTGATCGGCATTGAAACACCCCTGTCGGCCGCTGAGCAGGTTCAATTGCTGAAGGATGTCGGTTCCCCCGCGATCAAAATTTATTTCAATTTTTCGGACGCGCTGGGGGCCGGACGTGACCTATATTCGGAATTGAAAACCCTGGGCAGAAAAAATATCTGCATGATCCATTGCACCAATAAGGATGGAGTATGGCTTCAGAATGATCCGCAGATCGATCTGAAAAAAGTAAAGCAGGTGCTTGATGAAATGAAGTGGAGCGGATGGTTGGTGATTGAGCGTTCACGGGACGCTTCACAACCGACCAATGTTCGGGCCAATTTCAGTGCGAATACGGCATATGTAAAATCAATTTTTCAGTAGGATTTATTTCGGATACGGTTTATGAGAATAAAAAATTTGTTCCTTCTTCCCGTTGCTTTGCTTTTTTCGGCAAGTCTTTTTGCCGGGGAAATCTGGGTTGCTCCGAATGGTGATGATCGTTGGGCCGGAACACGAGAACAGCCGAAAGCTTCCCTGCATGCGGCTCTTCGTATGGCCCGCGAATGGCGCCGTCTGCAGGATCCCGCTGTTCAGGGTGGGATTACAATCTACCTCCGCGGCGGTCTCTATTTTTTAAATGAAACCGTGTTGGTAAGACCCGAAGACAGTGGCACACCGGAAGCTCCGACGACAATCAAAGCGGCTCCCGGCGAGGAACCGATTCTTTCGGGAGGAATCCGGGTTACCCATTGGCAAAAACTTTCGGGAAAAATTTCCCGTTTTCCTTCGGTGACGAGAAACCGCTTATGGGCGGCAAAGGTTTCTGTTCCGGGACAACCAGGATTTCCGTTCCGCCAGTTGTGGGTCAATAACCGGAAAGCCGTTCGGGCAAAAAACAGGAACGGTTTGGAGATGGACCGGATAATTGCCTGGAATCACCAGACAGAAACCTGCGTGATACCGGCTAAGGGGCTTCCGGATCTCTCACAGGCCAATAGTCTGGAAATGGTGATTCACCAATGGTGGGCCATTGCCAATCTTCGGGTAAAAAAAATCGAAAGGATGGGGGATAGTGCGCGCCTTTATTTTCATCAACCCGAGAGCCGTATTCAAAGTGAACATCCCTGGCCTGCGCCCTGGCAGTCGAAGGAAACCGGAAACTCGGCATTTTTTCTGGTCAATGCGCCGGAATTTCTCGACGAGCCCGGCGAATGGTATCATGATGCCGCATCCGGAATGCTGTATTATTGGCCGCGCGAGGGAGAGGATATGAATTCAGCAGAAGCCATTGTTCCCTGGCTGGAAAATTTATTACGGATATCCGGCACCGTGGATCATCCCGTAACGGATTTTTATGTGCATGGTCTTCAATTCAGCCATGCGGCGTGGCAACGTCCCGGCGCGATGGGCCATGTCCCCCTTCAGGCTGGTATGTACATTCTGGACGCCTACAAGTTGAAAAAGCCCGGAACACCGGACAAGGCCGGATTGGAGAACCAGGCCTGGGTGGGGCGTCCGCGTGCCGCTGCAGAGGCGGAATATACCGCGCGAACCGCATTTATCGGCTGCCGTTTCAAACACCTGGCTTCTACCGGGATCGATTATAAAAAAGCAAACTTCGGGGATACCATTGCCGGATGCCTGTTTAAGGATATCGGTGGCTCCGCCGTTCTGGCCGGAACCTTTTCCGATGAAGCAGTCGAAGCTCATCTCCCCTACAATCCGTCCGATGAGCGCGAAATTACCCGCGGCATGCTCATAACCAACAACCTGATTAACGATTGTACAAACGAAGATTGGGGCACGGTGGGTATCGGTGCGGGCTTCGTCCAGGATATGACCATCAGCCACAACGATATTTCCGAACTTTCGTATTCGGGGATAAGTTTGGGATGGGGGTGGACCAAAACCATCAATGCACTAAAAAACAATCGGGTACTGGAAAACCGGATCGAGCGGTACGGAAGACACATGTACGATGTCGCGGCGATCTATACCTTATCCGCGCAGCCGGGCACCGTGATCAGCCGGAATTTTATCGGTGATATCTATAAGGCCCGTTATGCCCATCTTCCCGAACATTGGTTTTATCTCTATACCGACGAAGGATCCTCGTATATGACAGTTAAGGATAACCGATGTCCCGCACCGCGCTTCCTGAAAAATGCCAATGGTCCTGGAAATACCTGGTTAAACAATGGGCCACTGGTGCACGACTCATTGGTTCGGAACGCAGGTCTGCAGCCAGAGTGGGCTCATCTGTTGAAAGACAAGATGCTTGCACAGGATATTCCGGTTAACGCTCATACATGGACGATGATTCTGGTGCAAACGGAAAATCCGGATGCGATGGATCTGGATTCTCTGCATCGTACGGCTGTTGCCGTAGCCGAAGCACCGGTGGAGATTCACCGATGGGAAAATCAAATTGTACTGTATGCGCCTTTCCCGGATACGGAAATGGCCGCAACCGAACTTGGAAAAGTTTTTCCTTCTGTACAGGTAAAAACGTTTGCAACACCATTCTATACATTTGATCGTGAACGTTGCCATGATTTGGCGAAAGTCCGACCCTGGAAAAACATACTACTGTCGGTAAACCTTTCTGCGGATCCGAAACTGCGGAACGAATATCTGGAACTCCATCGCGATCAGTTTAAACTTTATCCCGAAGTGATCGTCGGATTCTGTCGGGCCGATTTTCAGCAACTTCAGATTTTCAGAAACGAAAGGCAGCTTCTGCTGGTTATCAGTATTCCTTCCGGAGCGGATTTCGAAGCGTTGAACAAAAAGACTGCCGATAACAACCCACGTGTGGATGAATGGAACCAACGGACGGGAAAACTCGTGGAGGGGTTGCCCGGAACCAGGCCCGGCGAAACCTGGGTATTTCTGAATCAGATAAAATAAAATCATCTATGTATACCTTAGGAATTCTTGGATTGGGAGAAGGGCGCAGTACTATTTCTGCTGCACTCAACAGCGAAAAGATTCGCCTGAAAACGATTTGCGATGTCAACGAGGAATTGTGCAAACATCGGGCGAAGGAGTTTCAGTTTTCGAATTATACCACCCGGTATCAGGATATGCTCGACGATCCGGAAATCGAGATCATCGCCATATATACCCCCGACCATCTCCATGCCGATCATGTGAGCCTGGCGCTGAAGCACGGGAAACATGTGGTATGTACAAAACCTTTTATTGACGATCTTTCCCGGGCTCAGGAACTGATCGATCTTAGCAAGCAAACCGGAAAACGTGTGTTTGTGGGGCAAAGTTCGCGTTTCTTCGAGCCGATGAAACGGCAGCGGAAAGATTATGAGGAAGGACAGATCGGAGAGCTGATCACCATCGAAGCCTATTACCATGCCGACCATCGTTGGTTTCTGGAAAAACCCTGGTCGCTTCAGCAATCCTTCAAATGGCTTTATGGAGGCCTGAGTCATCCCACCGATTTTATCCGTTGGTATCTGCCCAATATCGAAGAAGTCATGGGTTACGGCATGCTCAGCGCAAACGGACAAAACAGTGGTTTGAAGAATCCGGACACCATGCATTTTATTTTCCGTGCTACGGATGGCAGGATTGCACGTGTCAGCGGAGCTTATACCGGACCTGTTCAGCCGGTTACCCGGGACAGTGAGATGAGCTGTATCCTGCGCGGCACACAGGGCTGCAGCCAGGGCGACTATATGGACCTTCGTTATGCCATTACTACAAAAGATGGCGAAGAGAAGATCATTACCTGGGAGCATAAGCTTAAACATTATTTCCGCTTCGAAGGCAAAAGCCACCATGCCGGAGAATATCAGAATTATCTGGAATATTTTGCGGACAGCCTTGAGAATGGATTTACGGCTTATCCGGATATTCAGGAAGGAATCGGCACCATTGTGCTGCTGCAGGCCATGGATCGTTCGCTCCAAACCGGTCAGCCGGTGAAGATCAAATCGATCCTGCAGGAATTCAATTTACCCTATTCCGTCATTCAACCCTAATCCCCAAACATGCAACATGCTATCCTTCAGAAACTGACAGTTCTGGACTACGGAATAGTGGTGCTCTACATCATTATCCTGATGTATATCGGGTACCGCGCCAGTTTTGCCCGGAAGAATCAGGGCGATGAATTGCTGTTTCTGGCCAACAAATCGCTAAGCTGGCCAAGTATCGGATTTAATATGTGGGGAACCAACGTCGGACCTTCCATGTTGCTGGCTTTCGCCAGTATCGGCTATACCACCGGAATTGTGGCGGTAAATTTTGACTGGTATGCATTTGCATTTCTTTTTCTGTTGGCCGTTGTTTTTGCTCCCCGGTATCTTGCAGCGAAAGTATCGACCATGCCAGAGTACATGGGTAACCGTTATGGCGATACGACCCGAAATATACTTGCCTGGTATGCGTTGATCAAAATTCTGATTTCCTGGCTTTCCCTGGGGCTTTTTGCCGGAGGATTTCTGGTACGCCAGATTCTGGGCATCGAAATGTGGCAATCGGTTATCGTTCTCGTCGCCTTTGCCGGACTGTTCACCTTTGCCGGTGGGCTAAGAGCGATCGCCCGGGTAAACGTTTTTCAAATGGTGCTGCTCATTGCGGTATCGATCACGCTTACCATACTCGGCTTGTCCAGGGTAGGGGGGATTTCAGCACTCTACGAAGCTACGCCGGGAAAATTCTGGAATCTCGTTCAGCCGGCCAACGATCCGCAGTATCCCTGGTATGCCATACTGTTGGGATATCCCGTTGCTGCGGTGGCTTTTTTCTGTACGGATCAGGCAATGGTGCAGTCGGTTCTCGGGGCACGTAACCTCGAACAGGGACAGCTGGGCGTTAATTTCATCGGATGGTTGAAAATCCTTTCGCTGCCGCTTTTCATCCTGACCGGTATATTGTGTTATGTGCTGTACCCGGGGTTGGCCGATCCGAATGAAGCCTATATGACCATGGTCACCAATCTTTTCCCTCCAGGCATGAACGGATTGGTCATTGTGGTGCTGATAGCGGTGTTGGTAGGAACCATCGGCTCCTCGCTGAACTCATTGAGTACGGTATTTACCATCGATATCTATGTTAAAAAGATGAACCCGTCCGCCACCAACAAACAGATTATCCGTGTTGGTCGTTATTCCGTGATTGCGGGTTGTGTTTTTGCAGTTGGGATGGCCATCGCGATCGACAGTATAAAAGACCTGAATCTATTTGATGTATTCCAATCGGTACTCGGATTTATTGCACCGCCCTTGTCGGTAGTATTCCTTTTATCGGTATTTTGGACACCCACCACTGCGCGTGCCGTAAACCTGATCCTGTCGGCGGGATCGGTATTCAGCCTCGGGGTTGGTGTGCTCTATCTTTGGGTATTGCCTCCCCGTACCCATACCTTTTGGCCGCACTATCTTTTGCTGTCTTTCTTGATTTTTGTTGTTTTGCTGATTGCGGCCGTGCTGATTTCCCTGGTAGACAGGAATGCCGTAACTAATCTGACACTGACGACGGAGAAAGAATTGGAACGCCCTTCCCGGAAAGTATGGCGGGCGTGGATATCCCTGGCTATTGTTATGATCATTCTGTATATCTTTTTTAATGGGCACTAAAACCTCGTGTAAAATGGACAAAAGCTCATCCCTGTATCGTTTTTCTCTTATTCTCGCGCTCCTGATTCTCCCTGCACTCCAGGCCGCCGCGCAATCTGCACCCACCTGGATTTGGTATCCCGGCGATTACGAAATCTGGCTGGCCAATAAAATGCAGAACCGGAGAACGGAAAGAGGTTCTTTTTTCCCTCCTTTCTGGCGCCTGGATAACCACTATGTTTTGATGGACTTTCACAAGGATGTTGATCTCGCTGCACCCGAAGAAATTGCCATCTGGGCAGAAGGGCAGTACAACGTAAAAATCGACAGCAAGCTGATTCCCGGATATCCCGAAAAGGTTGTGGTTCCGGCAGGTAAGCATAGAATCAATATCAAAGTGTATTCGCAGGAAGTGGTTCCGTCCATTTTTATTTCCGGTAAAACCATCGTATCGGACTCCAGCTGGCTGGTGACTTTTGAAGATAAGGAGTGGATCGACGAAACAGGGAAGGTGAGCGGTCAATCCGGTACCACCTGGCTAAACGCCGGTTACTGGAATTTTAATTCTCCCGATAACAGGCCGTCTGCCTTCAAATTGGCTACAACACCGGCTTCAGCGGTAAAGGTGGAAAACGTAGAAGGGGGGAGACTTGTTGACTTCGGTAAGGAAACTTTTGGTTTCGTACGGCTGCATGGACTGAAGGGAGAGGGAAAACTCAAATTATACTATGGAGAGTCAAGGGAAGAAGCGCTTTCTGTTGACCACTGTGAAACGCTTGACGAAATTCAGATCGGACGAGATTCCCGCAACGACTCTACGCTGGATCTTTCCAAAGCCTTCCGATTTGTATTCCTTAAAACAGAAGGATCTGCAGCAGTTGACTCCATTTCCATGCTTTACGAATATCTCCCGGTAGAAGTTCGGGGAAGTTTCCGTTGTTCCGACCCGCTGCTCAACGAGATCTGGGATATCGGAAATTATACCATGCAGCTCAGCACCCGGGAGTTTTTTATCGACGGTATCAAGCGTGATCGCTGGATCTGGAGCGGAGACGCTTACCAAAGTTATCTGATGAACTATTATCTCTTCTTCGATAATCCATCCGTTACCCGCACAACATTGGCCCTCCGTGGTAAGGATCCGGTAACCAGTCACATCAATACGATTATGGATTATACCTTCTACTGGTTTATGGGGATCTACGATTATTACCTGTATTCCGGTGATAAACATTTTCTCCAGCAATGTTATCCGAAGATGAAGAGCCTGATGCAGTACTGCCTGGAAAGAAGAAATAAGGACGGACTGATGGAAGGACTTTCCGGCGACTGGGTGTTTATCGATTGGGCCGAAGGACTCAGTAAAAAAGGTGAAGTTAGTTTTGAACAGTTGTTGCTTTGCCGCAGCCTTGAAACCATGGCTATCTGTGCTTCACTTACAGGCGACGCCGAAGATGCATTCTATAAGAAAGAAGCGGAAGATCTGCGTAAGAAGCTGTTCTCCATTTATTGGAACCCCAATCTTCAGGCTTTCGTGCACAGCCGGGTAAACGGCGTGCCGGTATCGCATGTTACACGCTACACCAATATGTTCTCCATATTCTTCGGTTATTTAGACGAAAATCAGAAGAAGGGCGTTCTGAACTCTGTTCTGTTGAATAAAGCCGTTCCGAAAATAACGACCCCATATATGCGCTTTTACGAACTGGAGGCACTCTGTGCGCTCGGTGAACAAAAGCGTGTTCTGCAGGAAATCCGGGATTATTGGGGTGGAATGCTGAAGGCCGGTGCTACTTCATTCTGGGAAGAATTCAATCCCGAAAAATCCGGTGCGGATCACTATGCCATGTATGGTCGTAAATTTGGAAAAAGCCTTTGTCATGCCTGGGGGGCAAGTCCAATTTATCTGTTCGGGAAATACTATCTCGGGGTAAGCCCCACGTCGCCCGGCTACAAAACCTATATCATTGAGCCGGAAACCGGTGGTCTCGAATGGATGGAAGGAAAAGTGCCTACACCCGATGGTGAGGTAGAGCTTTATGTAAGTAAAAAGGAGATCCGGGTGACAGGTGCTGCTGCAGGAACGGGAACGCTCAGATTCCGAAGTTCGTCGCGCCCCGTCTGTAAGGAGGGAACCATTACGCAAAAAGCGCCGGGTCAGTATGAAATGGAAGTGCTCCCCGGAAAAAAATACACGATCCGTTATACACGAGTTGAACGTTAAGACTTGTAATGATGAAGAAATGTCTGGCATTGCTGATTTTGGGTGTGGTGAACTCATCGGTGGCTGCACAGCAGCTTATTCCGGAGAACCTTCGGTGTGAAGACCGTGTGCAGCCGATCGGAATAGACAACACCGCACCCCGATTGAGCTGGATATTGCGTTCTGCGGAAAGGAATCAATACCAGACGGCTTATCAGATTCTCGTATCGTCGGATTCGATGGGGCTGGTAAATGGAAATGCCGATATGTGGGATTCGAAAAAGGTAAAATCTGCCCAGTCGTTTCAAATCCATTATGCCGGTAAGCCCCTGAAGACGGCGCAGCGCTATTTTTGGAAGATCAAGGTTTGGGATGGAAAGAATAAGGCCTCGGACTGGAGTCCGATCGCTTCCTGGCAGATGGGATTGCTGGATGCGGCGGATTGGTTGGATGCCCAATGGATTGCGTATGAAAGGATGCCCGATTCTCTTTATGCACCCCTGCCGGAAGACACCAGAAAGGACAAAATCAGTCAGGGGAATGTGCTGCCTCTTCTGCGTAAGGAGTTCAGGGTGGAGAAGAAGCTTCGGAGGGCGACCGCCTTTGTTTCGGGACTCGGGCATTTTGATTTGCATATCAACGGTAAAAAAGTGGGGGATAATTTCCTCGATCCCGGCTGGACAAAGTACGATAAACATGCCCTCTATGTCGGTTTTGATGTTACCAGCTACCTGAATAGGGGAAATAATGCCATCGGCGTTTCGCTGGGAAACGGCTTTCACTACATACCTCCGGTGCGGGGACGTTACAGAAAACTGAAATCAGCGTTTGGCTATCCGAAGATGATATGCCGCTTGTTGATGGAATATGAAGATGGAACAACGGAAAATATCACCAGCAACAACACCTGGAAAGCCAGCCCCGGGCCCATTACGTTTTCCAGTATCTATGGCGGCGAAGACTACGATGCCCGTGTGGAGCAGCCGGGATGGGATAAGCCCGGATTTAATGATCATGATTGGAGCAGTGCGATCGTCGTAGATGCAGTGCCCCGTCTGGAAAGTCAACAGACGGAACCGGTGCGCATTCTTGAGCGATTTGGACCGGTTTCATCGCATACTGTGGCAGACAAGTGGGTTTACGATTTTTCGCAGAATGCTTCCGCCATTGTTTCCATTAGGGTATCCGGAAAAAGAGGGGATACGATCCGCATTTATCCGGCTGAACTCCTGAATGAGGACGGTACGGTTAATCAGAAGGCAAGCGGCAGTCCCTATTATTTTCAATATATACTGAAGGGGGATGGATCAGAAACCTGGCAACCCCGGTTTACGTATTACGGTTTCCGATATGCGCAGGTGGAAGGCGCTGTTCCGGAAAACCAACCGAATCCGGAAAATAAACCGGTTCTGCATGCGATCGAATCCCTGCATATGCGGAATGCCGCGAACAGGGTGGGGACATTTTCCTCCTCATCGCCACTGTTCAACGATACATACCGACTCATCGATTGGGCGATCAAAAGCAATATGGTGAGTGTGTTTACGGATTGCCCCCACCGCGAGAAACTTGGGTGGCTTGAACAGAATCATCTGATGGGCGCCTCGGTTCGCTATAACTATGATATTGCCGCTTTGGGAAGAAAAATCGTACGCGACATGATTGCTTCCCAAACCGAGTCGGGACTGGTACCGGAAATTGCTCCCGAATTTGTTCTATTCACCTACGGCGATGGCATGTTCCGGGATTCTCCGGAATGGGGCAGCAGCAGCATTCTGCTTCCCTGGTATCTCTATCTTTGGTACGGCGACAAGCAGATTCTGGAAGAAGCCTGGCCGATGATGAAGAGATATTTGGCTTATCTGCAATCCACCGCGGATGGTCATATCCTTAGTCAGGGGCTCGGCGACTGGTACGATATAGGTCCCAATCGACCGGGAGTATCTCAGCTGACCCCTAAGGGACTAACAGCAACGGCTATCTATTATCACGATCTTAGGACCATGACCCGGATAGCAGAAGTACTGCGCAAGGGATTGATGGAAATTTCGGAACTCATGGCAGAAGCGGATTTGGTAAAATACGCATTCAATTTGAAGTTCTTTAACGCAAAGGAAAAAAGTTATGGTACCGGAAGCCAGACGGCCAACGCCACGGCTCTCTACATGAATCTTGTTGAAAAGGAACATCGTCAGGCGGTGTTGGAGAATCTGATCCGGGATATCCAAAGCCGCGATTACAGCCTTACGGCAGGGGATATCGGATATCGCTTTGTACTCCGAGTACTCGAAAAAGAGGGGCGTTCCGATATTATATTCCGAATGAACAACCGATCTGATGTTCCGGGATACGGATACCAGTTGGAAAAAGGTGCAACCGCGCTCACCGAATCCTGGCAGGCTTTTGCGAATGTTTCCAACAATCATTTTATGTTGGGACATCTTATGGAATGGTTCTTTTCCGGGCTTGCCGGCATCCGGAGTCCAGAAGAGGGTATACTATCCCGGAAATTCATCCTTAAACCGCAGCTTGTGGGCGATCTGACGAACGCCGGTGCCGAATACCATTCTCCCTTTGGTCAGATTTCGTCACACTGGGAGCGCAAGGGGAAGGATTTGGAATGGAAACTTTCCATCCCCACCAATACTACGGCCGAAATTCATCTGCCGGGAAGTCCGGAACAGGTTTCAGAACAGATTTCCGGAAAGGAATTTCGGGTGAAGGATGTTCGGAAGGGCAGATTGGTTCGTGGGTCCGGAGCGTATCACTTTATACTGAAAAATGCATTTCAACAGGCCGGTAGGCAATAAACCATCCGAATTATGAAAAAGATTCAGAATTGTTTTGTGGGTACAATATTATTTTCATTTGGCTCCCTTGCTGTTTTTGCGCAGGATAAAGCTCTGGTCAATACGTCTGCCAGTCCGTACGCAAAATTGAGCCCGGTGGACATGAATGCGGTTAAATGGACGGAGGGATTTTGGGCCGACCGTTTCGATGTATGTAGGAAGGTGATGGTGCCGGAATTGTGGAAGACCTACATGGATGCCGACAAATGTCATTCCTTCAAAAACTTTGAAATCGCTGCCGGACTCGATACCGGACGCTTCCGCGGCCCTTCTTTTCACGACGGCGACTTCTATAAAACCCTGGAAAGTGTGGCGGCACTCTATGCTTCCACAAAGGATGAAAGGCTGGACCATCTGATGGATCACGCCATCGATGTTATTGCCAGGAGCCAGCGTGCCGACGGATACATTTATACGAAATCCGTTATTGAACAGAAGAAAACCGGTGTGGTTAAGCAATTTGACGACCGATTGAGTTTTGAAGCCTATAATATAGGACACCTGATGACGGCTGCCTGTATTCACTACAGGGCTACGGGTAAAACCACACTGCTGAATGTTGCAAAGAAGGCGGGGGATTTTCTCATTGACTTTTATGATCAGGCAACACCGGAACAGGCTCGTAACGCCATTTGCCCTTCGCATTACATGGGCATCACGGAGCTTTACCGTACAACCGGTGAACGACGGTATCTCGAACTGGTCACCAAACTAATTGATATCCGCGGCACAACGGAAGGAACCGACGATAATTCCGACCGGGCCCCTTTCCGCGAAATGAAAAAGGTTGTAGGGCATGCCGTTCGCGCCAATTATCTTTTTGCGGGTGTTGCTGATGTGTATTCCGAAACCGGCGACCAAAGTTTGATGGAAACCCTCCATCGCTTGTGGGACAACGTTATCCATACCAAAATGTATATCACCGGAGGATGTGGTGCGCTGTACGATGGCGTATCCGTTGACGGCACCTCCTACAAACCCGACACCGTTCAGAGAGTACATCAGGCCTATGGCCGCGATTTCCAGCTGCCCAATTTCAGTGCGCACAACGAAACCTGTGCCAATATTGGTAACGTGCTCTGGAACTGGCGTATGCTGCAGATTACAGGCGATTCCCGCTACGCCGATGTGGTGGAGTTGGCGTTGTACAACAGCGTGCTTTCGGGAATAAGTTTGGACGGTGAGAAGTTTTTCTATACCAATCCCCTTGCCGCTACGTCCGATTATCCCTACCATCTCCGTTGGATGGGCGGACGACAAAAGTATATTTCTCTATCCAACTGTTGTCCGCCGAATGTGGTGCGTACGGTTGCGGAGGTTAACAACTATCTTTATAGTATAGCCGAAAATGGACTGTATCTGCATCTTTACGGTGGAAATATTCTCGATTTTAAACTGAAGAACGGATCGAAAATCCGATTGGATCAGAAAACTGCCTATCCCTGGGAGGGAAGGGTGCAGATTACCGTACAGGACGCTCCGAAAGACACCTATTCCATTTTCCTTCGTATTCCCGGCTGGTGCGGAAATTACCGCCTGTCCGTAAATGGAAAAGCCGTTGCGGCTCCAATTATTCAGCATGGGTATGTTAAGCTGAAAAGAAGCTGGAAAATGGGAGATTTGATCCTACTCGATCTAGATATGCGCGCAACCCTGATGGAAGCCAACCCGCTGGTGGAGGAAGTGCATAACCGGGTTGCCGTTCAGCGTGGTCCTGTAGTCTATTGTCTCGAATCCGCCGATCTGCAGCCCGGACAGGATTTTCATGCCATTCGGATTCCGTTGAATGCCGAATGGAAGCCGAAGGAAATCTCCATCGCCGACACCCGTTTATTTGCGCTGGAAGCCGATGTACACCAGATTCCCGGGGGTGGATGGAATCAGAAATCGCTTTACCGCCCGGTGGTTGCCGGTAAACCAATCTCTACAACGGTTCGTTTGATTCCCTATTTTGCATGGGCCAACCGCGGAAAAACCGATATGGCGGTTTGGTTACCCCGTGATTAATTAATTTTAGGAATGAATTGTCGGGTTCATCTATTTATTGTTGCTGTATTCTGTTCACTGAGCGTCTTCGCTCAGAAGAAGCTGTCTGCCTATAATCCGGTATGGACCAGCCAAAGCCGGAATGCATCCGAATCCATGCCCTGCGGGGGAGGCGATATCGGTTTGAATGTATGGGTAGAGAATAATGAAGTTTTTTTCTACGCGGGGAAAAGCGGGAGTTTCGACGAAAATAATATGTTGCTCAAAGCCGGGAGGGTACGCATCAGGCTTTTTCCCAATCCCTTTGAAGGCGGCGAATTCCGTCAGGAACTGGATTTGGAAAAAGGCTGTGTTTATGTCGATGGCAGAAAAAACGGACTGAAGGTGCGCATTACCATCCGTGTGGATGTATTTCATCCGGTAGTGGATGTTGACATACAAAGTAATAGGAAACTGAACGCTGAAGTAGCTTACGAGAACTGGCGTTACCGCGATCGGGAGTTGTTGAAGAAAGAATTCAATGCTACGTCCTATAAATGGGTGGCGCCCGCCGGACTGAAAACCTTAGAGGATCAGGTTGATGTCGACAAAAACGCCATTCTGTTTTATCATAACAACCAATCCCCAACGGTATTTGATACCACGGTAGCCTCGCAGAAGATGACCGGCGTGAAACATCTTTTGTACAATCCGTTGGCCGGAAGAATATCCGGAGGTTTGCTGCGGGGTGATAATTTCATCGGCGCAGGAACCCGAGAGGGCGTTTATGCCGACACCGATTTCCGCTGCTGGATTTTGAAAAGCCGAAAACCTGCACAGCAGCAGTCGTTTAACCTGATTCTCCGCACAGCGCAGGACCCTTCGCTGAAAGCCTGGAAGGATTCCCTGCGGATGCTTGAAATAAAGATTGCAAAGAATTTGCGTGAAAGGGCAGGGGCAACAGAGAACTGGTGGAAATCGTTCTGGAACCGGAGTTTTGTTCATATCGGAGAACCCGGACAGGATATCGGTCGAAACTATCAGCTTTTCCGCTACATGCTGGCTTGCAATGCCTTTGGCGAATGGCCGACAAAGTTCAACGGCGGGCTGTTCACCGTGGATCCGGTTTATACGGATTCGGCCAACAGAGGTACACCCGACTACCGTGCCTGGGGCGGTGGAACCCATACGGCACAAAACCAGCGGCTGGTTTATTTCCCGATGTTCCGTAACGGGGACTTTGAATTCCTCCATGCCCAGCTGGCTTTCTACACGCGGCTTCTAAAAAATGCCGAATTAAGAAGCCGGGTTTATTGGAATCACGACGGTGCCTGTTTTACCGAGCAGCTGGAAAATTTTGGGCTGCCCAACTTTGCGGAGTACGGACCCAAACGACCGTCCAGCTTTGATCCGGGGGTAGAGTACAATGCCTGGCTTGAATACGAATGGGACACCGTTCTGGAATTCTGTCTGATGATGCTGGACCTGGAAGCCTATACCGGCGCGGACATCGGAGTTTATCTTCCTTTTGTTGAAAGCTGTCTGCGTTTCTTCGATAATCATTATCAATACCGTGCAGGCCTGATCAGCCGAAAGCCGTTGACGGACGACGGAAAACTAGTGTTGTACCCCGGTTCTGCTGCAGAGACCTTTAAGATTACCTACAACGCAAATTCTACCATTGCGGCCCTTCAAACTGTTACCGACCGGATGTTGGCCCTCCCCTCCGGAGTACTTTCCGACTCCAGCCGGATCTATCTGGAAGGCTTACGGAAACGAATACCCGATTTAAGCTATACTAGTTTTAATGGACATACCACCATTGCCCCGGCCAAAGCCTGGCAGCGGATCAATAATCAGGAATCGCCACAGCTCTATCCAGTTTTTCCCTGGGGAATTTTCGGTTATGGGAAGCCGGGGCTGGATACGGCGCTGAATACCTGGCGATACGATACCAATGTGGTCCGTTTCCGAAGCCATGTTGGCTGGAAGCAGGATAATATTTTTGCCGCCCGCCTGGGTCTAACAAACGAGGCATGGGAGCTTACACAAAAGAAGATGGCGAACTCCGGCAGACGGTTCTCTGCGTTCTGGGGACCGGGATTCGATTGGGTGCCCGATTTCAACTGGGGTGGAAGCGGAATGATCGGCGTGCAGGAAATGCTGATGCAAACTTCCGGTAAAAAAATATGGCTGCTCCCTGCCTGGCCGAAAGATATTGATGTGCATTTCAAATTGCACGCGCCTTACCAAACAACGGTAGAGTTAAAAATGGAAAAAGGAAAAATTGTTGAATTGAGGGTTATCCCGGAATCACGAAGGGGCGACGTGGAAATTGCCGAACCGTTCCGTTGAATAACGCCCCCTATCTTAAAAATTACGAAAAAATCCTGAATCCCGCAAATGGGGTGTTTTCTGTTTGATTATCATTCCGTTCCAACAAAGACAACGCCCATTCCCCCAGTTCAACACCGTTTTGAATGGGCTGATTAATTCCGATTTTTTCCCCAATCATACGGAATATTGCCGCCGGTTTTTGCCCTTGTTCGCGGAGGTATTTGACCGAAGTGTCGCCTGCCGATTTGGATAGTTTTTCGACCTCATTTTTCATCAGCAGGGGATGATGCAGAAAGCAGATATCTGAAAAGGCATCAGCGCCAAGCACGGCTGCCAGATAGAGCTGCGCTGCGGTGGAATCCAGAAGATCAGCACCTCTAACGATCAGGTCTATCCCAAAGTAAAGGTCATCCATAACTGAAGCCAGTTGATAGGATGGATATCCATCTTTTTTACGAACAACGAAATGGCGCATGGCAGGAGGCAATTGGCTGACTACACGATTACCAGGCACGGTTTTCATGTGGAGCAACCGTTGTTCCGAAGTGTTCAGACGCCAGTTGACCGGCTGGGTTCGGTCAGGAGCCCGATGCAGACAGGTTTCAGGGTAGCCCTTTTCGGCAAAGGCGGCCAGCTGGGTCCTGGTGCAGGAACAGGGGAAAATCTGACCCTTTTCCCCGAGGGAATCCAGCACCTGCTGATATCGTTCCAGCCGAAGGACCTGCGAATAATTCTGAATAAAATCTTTGGTATTGCGTGGCCCCTCATCCCAGGGTATTTCCAGAAAATGGAGGGTGGTAAAGATGTCATCGATGAAACGTTGATCCGTTCTTTGTTGGTCCAGATCGTCAATGCGCAGGAGGATTTTCGCTCCTGTTCGCCGTGCGAGCGCAGCCGTGATGCAGAAGGAAAGGATATTCCCGATATGCAGGAAGCCGCTTGGAGTAGGGGCGATCCGTGTTTTACGAAATCTTGTTTCCGGTTCGGTATTCATCGCTGAAAATCAATTGCTGCTGTACTGCATAAATAAGGAGAAAAATCAAACCGGCAAAAAATGACCCTGTGCGGGATATGACTGGTCTGCCCCAAAAAGACCGATCCAACAATTGATGCGAAAGATTGTTTGAAATCTAAGAATCGGTTACCAATATCTAAAAATACAGTTATGAATCTCGTTCACGAAATCGTCCGTTGGGAGCAGCCACGTCGTAATACCATTGTGCTCATTGCCCGGATCGTACTGGGGATGATTATTGCGTTGAAGGGTATTCTGTTTCTGAGTGACATCAATCGATTGTTTAATCTGATAGAAGCCAGCCGTCTGGATTGGTTTGCCATGTCGGGGTGGGGCTGGTATATTGCCGTATCCAGTCTGTTTTGTGGTGTACTGATTATCCTGGGGTTGTTCACCCGATTTGCGTTGATATTGCAACTTCCCATACTGGTAGGAGCTGTGTTCTTCATCAATCCCAGTGTGAACGGGGTGCGGTTTAATGCCGAGTTTTTCTTGTCGCTGCTGGCCTTAATTTTATTGATAAGATTTTTGATCCGGGGGCCGGGTGAAATATCCATGGATGTTTACCGCCGGCGGTATCAGTTATAACGCTTATGCTCTCCCGTCAAACTTGCCCCGCCATTGGCGGGGTTTTTTGTGTTTGTATTGTTGTGATTGGAACCTATAACGAGTTCCAAAACCAGATTTCATTCCCAACATCGGTAAACGGTGTTGGAAGGGGAAGTGTCAGCATTGAACCGGTCAGAAATTCGAAACGCGTATTGCTTCGGCCCTGCATTTCAGGACAGCGATGTATCGGGCCGGACCAAAGTCGGTGATTATGAGGTAGGACAGTGGGGCGTGGCTGTTTGGTTTAGGAATCTATAAATTTTTATTTTATGGATAATATTTCTGGGTGTTTGTGGCCTATTTTAGCTGCCCCTTTGCGTACCTCTTTATGCAACGCCGGTTTCTTGTCGGAGGCGAATGAACAAAATGAATATCGCTTTGTTGATTATCGATAATTCCTAATTCCCTAAATTCATTCTTCCTTTTTAGGATTATATCAGAAGCCGTTCCCGTGTAGACCATGGAAACAGACCGATTGTGGAAACAGGATATGGTATACCGTTAGCATAATGTTAAAAGATTGGAACGGTTTTTGTATTAAAAGGGAAATCATCGGCGGCAAGCCGATACCATCCTCCTGAAAAACCGTACCCTGTTAGGGATTTTACACCGTCACTTCCGTCCAAGTATTTATTGTTTTGCCTGGCAGGCAATCGTGCAAATGTTTGCCATGAGGCTATGTTATTGTGTTTCCTGATATAAGATATGCAATAACGTTGGTTTCTGAATCTGTTTTGTTCAGAAAGAGCCTTTGTATTGCCTTTACAGGCCGGAAGTGACTTGTTGATTCTGTTCAGGGAATCCGTACTCTGTGTTTTTATTGCTTGCTGTTGACGGAATTGTAGAAGTGCAGAGAAGCAATACCCCGGAAGAAGACTGCGTAAACAGGCTTCTTCCGCTTTGTTAAATCCAATTCTTATGATGGCCTTTTGACGGAAGGGAAAGTGGTGACCTGTTAAAGGGTGCCATTACCATAAACAGTCTTTATTGTTCACTAAATCTGCCTCTATGAAAGGAAAATTTACGCTGCCTTATTGGCTGGCGACGCTGATCTTGTTGTCGGTTGCGACAGCTCGGGCGCAGTCGCCGGGAGGTGTACCGGTGAAAGCCTGGTACCGGGCTGATGCCCCATCAACCTTGTTCTCCGACGCAGGAACCACCAACGTCGCCGACAATGGTACAGTTTATCAGTGGAACGAATTCACTGGTTCGGGTTTTAACCTAGTACAGGCTACCGCATCGTACCGGCCTGTATTTTCCAATCTCACCACCTTAACGAATTTTAATCCTACCGTTACATTCGACGGTAGCAATGATTTTCTGCAGTACACAGCGCCAACCGGCGTAAACATCATCGATCGTGCCACCGGTTCGCTCTATGCTGCAGGTTTTATGACCACACAGAAAAGAAGTGGTCTTTTTGGTTTCCATGCCAGCCTGGACTACCCAGGTCTGCATTTTTACAGCGACTTCAAATTCTTGCTGTACACGTCAGGAAGTGCCACCAATGCAACCCTGAGCGATAAGGCTGTTCAGGCTCGTTCTTCCTTTTTCGGCGGTGCCGTTTGGGAAAACGGATTGGGTAGCTCGCCGTCATACCTGGAATCTACAGTGTCGCTTAATGGTGACCGTAAGTTGTACACCGGAAACCAGTTGTACAATGTAAACGTTAATACCGCCTACCGCGATCTCCGCGTGGGTTCCGACAACAACTGGGGAGCCTTCGCCGGTCAAATTTCCGAGCTGATGGTGTTCGAAGACCGCCTGACCGCTTCCGAAATGGATCGTGTGGAATCGTATCTGGCCATTAAATATGGTACCACCTACGCAGGCGGCTTAAGCGATTATAAGAACGCCGCCGGATCCACCGTTTGGGATGCTACCGCCAACAACGGCTACCATTTCAACATTGCGGGTATCGCGCGCGACGATCAGGGTGCGTTGTATCAGAAACAATCCTGGAGTACTTCCTCCGGAACGCAGGTGCTCATTGGGGTAGGCGGTTTGGCCAACACCAATGCCGACAACGCCGGTACGCTCAGTGATGGCCAGTACCTGATCTGGGGCGATAACGGCCTCGGAAAGGCACCCACCGTTGTTACCAGCGATTTCCCGGGTATCAGCCATCGCTTCGCGGCGATCTGGAAAGTACAGAATACCGGTTCCGTTGGTACGGTTAGAATTGCCTGGCCCAAAATCTACGCCAACCAAACCTTGATTCAAAGTACCGATGCGACCATCGGTGCAGGTGATGTGGCAACCAGCATGGCGGCCAATGAAATCATCATCAACGGGGTTGTCTACAACTATGCGGATGTTACACTCGCCGACGGATCCTATTTTACTTTCGGCGCCAAACTCAGCGCTCCCGGTGGTGTAACTACAGGACTGCTGATGTGGCACAGGAGTGACGACGGTACCGCTACCGCGGGACCGAAAAACGTATGGCGCGACCTTTCCGGCAACGACCGGGATGTGACTCAGAACAACAATGCCGCCTATCGTCCTACATTGATTACCGATGCCACCTATTCTGCGAATTCAAAGAAATACGATTTCAACTTTAACCCCTTCTATTATTTCGACGGCACCAACGATTTCTTCTATCGCCAGGATACCTATTTCCCGGCGACGAACAGTCCGGGTTCCGCCTATGGGGTTGTTCATAATTCTGCGGCAACAGGTTACCGTACCTTCTATGGTTGGGGCGACGACGACCCGAACCTGGATATTAATGGTAACAACCACCAGATCTGGAGAGATAACGGCAATGTTATCAATCAGAACACAGGTGCCAGCAAAATGCCCGTTCATATTGCCGGTATGGCATGGAAGGGGACCTCTGGGGGAGTTTATTTGAACGTTAACGGCCGTATCTACAGCACTACTTACAGTATCGGAAGCCTGAACAGCGCGGGCAATTTCGCAATCGGTTCCGAAGGTGCGTATGTTACCACCACCGGAAGTGAACGCTTCCAGGGAGGTATATCCGAAGTTTTTGCCTACTCGGTTGATCACCAGAACTCTCTGGGCGATGAAAAACAACGGATCAATTCCTATCTCGCTCTCAAATACGGCATCACGTTGTCCAACGATGGTGGTACCGGTGTGCCCAACTACCTCAGCAGTAATTCTGTGGTGGTTTGGGACGCAACCGCCAATGCCGGATACAACAACAATATTGCGGGTATAGCCCGCGACGAAAACAGCGCGCTCAACCAAAAACAATCAAAGAGCATCAATGCCGGTCAGCAGGTAATTATCGGTACCACTGGCCTTGCCGCCACCAATGCGCTGAACAGTGTATCGCTCAACGATGGCCAATTCCTGGTTTGGGGCGATAACGGACTGGGTAAAGTGCCCTCTGTAACCTTCTCCGGAATTTCCGGTGTAAACTATCGCTTCCAGGCGGTATGGAAGGTTCAGAATACCGGATCCGTTGGAACCGTAAGGGTATTGTGGCCTTCAGCCCTGGTGAACCTCCACCTCATCAAGGGTACGGATCCCAGCTTTGCAACGTTCGATAGCTACTACGATATGTCCGGCAATACCATCTCCATCAACGGTGTGGGCTACAACTACGCTGATGTGAGCTTTGACGATGGGGAATACTTCACTTTTGCCGCTAAGTTGAACGGTCCCGCCGGTATCGGTGCCGATCTCCGTATTTGGCTGCGCAGCGACGCCGGCTTCGATCCGACAAGATGGACCGATTTCTCCGGTAACAATAACGACTATGTTCAGGTGAACCTGAGCCGCCAACCGTTTGAAGCTGCCAAATATTATAACTTCAACCCGGTTGTGGACTTCGGTACTACCGGCTCCGATGCGCGCTTTATGGTGCATAAAACTGGTCCCTACACAGCCGACAATGCCAGCAGTACATTGTTCGCCATCACAGCAACCAAATCCAAGTCCGGATGGGCCGATATCATCGGTTTCGGTTCCGGAATCACGGACGGATCCGGTCTGCAGGCGGCTAATAGTCCGGCACTCACGAAACTCGATAACGCCAAACAACTCTATCCGGCAACGGCTGCATCAGGACTGCCCGTGGTAGAAATCAACCGTCTCTATCTGGATGACGCTTCGCACACCAGTGGCGTCGCCGGTGTTAAATACGGTCAGAACGGTCTGACTACTTCGAATACCTATAATCTCTCCGGAACGCGATACGCTACAGGAAGTGTTCTGGGGGCACAGGCCGAAGTTACCAATGGCGTAATCGGTGAGATTATTGCCTTCGAGAGGGATTTGAGCAATACCGAAAAAGAACAGGTGCGTTCTTACCTCGCTATTAAATATGGAATAACTCTGGCACACGACTATCGCGCCAGCAACTCCAGCCTGATCTTCTGGAATAGAACCGTAAACACCGGCTACAACAACAACATCGCCGGTATCGCACGCGACGACAACGGTTCTCTGATCCAGAAACAATCCCAGAGCATCAACCCCGGTCAACAGGTATTGATCTCTACAACTGGCCTCGCCGATAACAACGCGTCCAACAGCCAGCTGCTCAACGATCAGCAGTTCCTGGTGTGGGGCGACAACGGCCTGGATAAAACCTTCTCTGTTACCGTAAGCGATATCAGCGGTATCAACAGAAGAATGGCTACCATCTGGAAGGTTCAGAATACCGGTAGTGTAGGAACCGTACGTGTGGCTTGGGTTGCGGGATATTCCAACCTCAGCCTTATCCAGAGTGCCGACGAAACCTTCGATGGCTCCGATATTGTAACACCAATGAGCGGAACACAGTTGGTTAACGGTGTAGAATATGCGTACGCGGATGTTACCCTGTCTGATGGTCAGTTCTTTACCTTCGGCGCATTCCTTCAGGCACCGGGTGGTGTTACCTCCGGACTGCTCATGTGGCACAAAGGCGATGGTGTAACAACTACAGCGGGTCAGAAAGATATGTGGCTGGATGTTTCCGGTAACAACCGAAATGTTTATCAGCCCAATTCCGGCGATCATCAGCCGCAGTTGGTTACCGACTCTATCTTCGCGCCGGTAAGCAGAAGCTATTTCTTCAACTACAACCCGTTCTTCTATTTTGACGGATCCAACGACTTCTTCTACAACGAAAATGTGAACTATTTCCCCGCCAATAACAGTCCCGGCTCCGTTTATACCGTGGCGCAACACGAGGGGGCAGGAAGTACTACAACGTTCAGTTGGGGTAATGAGGATCCGTCTCTGAGAAGATCCACAAACCAATATTATATGCGGTTTAACGCCGGTAATACCGCGCTTTCTTCGAATCATTCATTGCTCACCCGACCGACTCATATTGGTGCCATTCACTGGAAAGGAACAAGTCCGGGTACCTATGTAAGCGTGGATGGTAAAGTGGATAGCTTGATCGTTACTACCGTAAACTCTATCCAGGATGTCAAGAGCTTTGCGATTGGTTCCAATGGTACCTCTCTCGACAATAATGGTGCATTACTCTTCAACGGTGGTATCGCAGAAGTGTTCGCATACAGTCAGAACCATGCACTCTCAGGTGGGGCGACAAATGAGATACAACGTATCAACTCCTACCTGGCGCTCAAGTATGGTATTACGCTGACTGCGCCGAATGGAACAAATTCGCCGGACTATCTCAACAGTAACTCGGATGTGATCTATGCTGCAGAAACTGTTTTCAACAAAAACATCGCCGGTATCGGTCACGATCTGCAATCCGCGCTGCATCAAAAGCAAAGCCGGAGCGTTAATGCCAATACCAACGGCCAGGTGATCATCGGTATCGGTGATATCGCCGAAAACAACCTGATGAACGCCAATTCTCTTGCCGACGGCCAGTTCCTCGTTTGGGGCGACAACGGCCAGACCAAAGCGATGAGCAACACCGTTGGCGATTACGTCATCTTCGACTACGCCGGACATAACTATAGCCGTCGCATGACCCGTGTGTGGAAAGTTCAGAATACCGGTGTAACCGATGCGGTAAAAATCATGTTCCCTATCAGTTCTGTGGGTACGACAACACTGGATCAGGCCGATGCCTGCGCCGATTACGTTCTCGTATATGCGAACGATGAAAACTTCACCACCAATGTTGGCATCGTCAAGCTGACAGCAGGGGAAGACTTCTACGAAGTGATGAACACTTTCCCTGCAGGCGTTAGCTACTTCACCTTCGGTAAGGCAACTCCGGTGACCGTTGGTACGGCGTACCTGCCCACCTCAACCGAAAGTACAACGCAGACCATTCCCAACTGCGGTCTCAGTTCCGGATTCACCTACTTTGCAAAAACCGGAGATGCTACACGCAAAGTGTTTGGTGCTGCCGATGTAAACGTTGATCAGTTGACGGTAACCATTTCAACCGAGGGTACAGAATACGACGACGGTACTACCTCCACCAGAGTTATGCCGCGTATCACAACTATCAACGACGCATCCGGCGCAACCTATACCAATGGTAAAGTCCGTATATACTACAGCGCCGACGAAATGGCCGCCACCATGCTCTCCGGAGCGGTTACCAACGGTTGGTTTAAGTATGATGGCGATGCGGAAGAAGTACTTTCTGATGTGTTCGCCGACGGTAAGTTTACACCTTCCAAAGCGGTAGCCCTCACACCGGATGCAACCGGGGTGGAAGATGGTGTTAACTATGTGGAATTCCATAACATCACATCGTTCAGCAGCTTCGTATATCTTTCTTCCAAACTGAACGTGGATGATATCCTGCCGGTACGCTTGACTCAATTCACCGGAAGACTTCAGGGAAGAACAGTAGTTCTCGAATGGAGTACCGCCAGTGAGTCGAACAACCTGGGCTTCGCTATCGAGCGCAGCACCAACGCCATAAGCTGGGATGAAATCGATTTCGTATCATCCAAAGCCCTCAACGGCAACAGCAGTTCTGTTCTTCAGTACAGCTACATCGATAAAAATCCGGCCCGTGGCCGTTCATACTATCGACTGAAACAAACCGATATCGACGGAAATGTTAACTACAGTTATGTTGTGCCCATCGAGTATAAAGGCGAGAACAGTGTGATTCTGATGAAGAACCCTGTTGACGATGTCATCCTCCTGAAGGGAGTAACCAGCAGAACCAACATTAAACTGTACGATATCAACGGTCGCTTACTGAAAACCGGTAAGACAGAAAAAGCTGATTGGGTAGAATTAAATGTTGCAGACCTGAGGCCTGGTGTCTATATCGTACATACACAGGATGCCGACGGTAATCAGCAAGCATTCAAGGTACTCAAGAAGTAGGAGCACTCGTGTTTGACAAAAGGGTGGTTTGATTAGTAGTTCAACCGGGCCAATTGGCCCGGTTGTTTGTTTTATAGGAATATGGGATGGTGCGATGGGCAGGATTTTTTCGGTTTGGTGTTTTTTTTATGATTTTTTATACCCTTGTTTTTCTCCTCCCGTCATTGCGATCCGCACTCGAAGCAATCGAGGAACAAAAAAGGAGCGTACCCATCACCATCCAAAACGCTTCCGGACACCCGATCTAAAGGCATTAAAAATCCCTGTTAAAAAAGCTGGAATGTATTAAAAGCAAAACGGATGGTCGCACCACCCGGGGGTCTGTTCGCTCTTCAGCAGGGTAAAATCGGGGCTGTTGAACAAGTTCTTTTCGGTTTTGTTGATAAGGGTGAAAAATGCTTGTTTGACCGAATAACCTGCAACTATGACCAAAAAACCACTAAACCGTCGCCAGTTTGTAAGACTGGCCGGCATAACGGGTGCCGCCATTCCCTTGACTTCTGTAGGGGGGTGCAATGCCCCCTCTGCCAACAACAAAAACGATAATTCGGAATCCAACGCTGGAACCGATCGTTCCTTCCCGGCCGGCTTCCATTGGGGAGTGGCCACTTCTTCCTATCAGATTGAGGGTGCCTGGAACGAAGATGGAAAGGGGCCTTCCATATGGGATACCTTTGCGCATACCCCGGGCAATATCAGCAACGGCGATACCGGCGATGTGGCCAACGATCACTATCATCGTTATCGGGAGGATGTTGCGCTCATGAAAAACGAGCTGGGCGCCAATTCCTACCGCTTCTCCATTGCCTGGCCACGTATTTTTCCGGAGGGTAGCGGTAAGCCCAATCCGAAGGGGCTCGACTTTTACAACCGTCTTGTTGACGAGCTGCTGACCAACGGTATAGAGCCTTTTGCAACGCTCTATCATTGGGATTTACCGCAAGCACTGCAGGATAAATACAGGGGCTGGCAGTCGCGCGATACGGCCAAAGTCTTTGGCGATTACGCAGCTTATGTATCCGAGAAACTCTCCGACTGTGTTCGGCATTTTTTTACAATCAACGAATTCCGATCGTTTACCGAGGCGGGTTACAAGGGTTTTCAGGTTCCATCACCCGGAAGTGCCACCGGAATGCGGACGGTCCATCTGGCCCCTGGTTTGATGCTTCCGCCCGGCGAAGTCAACCAGATCCGGCATCATACCGTGCTGGCGCACGGACTTGCGGTTCAGGCAATCCGCGCATATGGTAAGTCCGGCACAAAGGTTGGACCGGCGGAAAACATTGAAACCGCTGTTCCCCTGATCGAGGGCCCGGAGCATATCAAGGCGGCGCAGGAAGCCACCCGCGAAGGGAATGCTCCCTTTCTAACGGTTATGCTCGAGGGAAAATACACTGATGAATACCTGAGGACGGCCGGAGGTGATGCTCCGAAGTTTACAGATGAGGATATGAAGATCATCGGTTCGCCCCTCGACTTTGTTGGAATAAACGTCTATTGTCCGATGTTTTATGTAGTAGCATCGGAACAAGCTCCGGGATGGCGTATTGTACCATTCGCAAAAGGCCATGCAAAGGCGGCGATTAACAATTTTCCCATCAGTCCGGAATGCCTGTACTGGGCTCCAAAATTCGTACAGTCGCTCTGGGGGACAAAAGAAATCTACATCACCGAAAACGGCTGTGCCGGTGACGAGCAGATCGCCGACGATGGCAATATCTACGATACCGACCGCATCATGTATGTCCGTGCCCATCTTTCACAACTCCAACGTGCCACCGCCGACGGGGTACCCGTGAGGGGCTATTTTTATTGGAGTGCAATGGACAACCTCGAATGGACCGCAGGTTTTGGTAATCGTTTCGGCCTTGTGTATGTCGATTTTAAAACACTGGAAAGAAAGCCGAAAATAAGTGCAAAGCTCTTTAAGGCGATAGCGGAAAGCAATAGAGTGATGTAGATCTGAAATGGGTCGGAAGAATGAATTTATTATCAAAAATATAGCATCCGGGGGGTGCCGTGTTCTGTTTAAAAGAAACACCCTCCGCGATTGAAATCGGGAGGGCGTTTAGGTGACAGGTCAGGAAGGATTATTTTTCAAGGAGTTCTTCGAGTTTAAGGGTCAGATCGTCGCCCCGGAGATTTTTGGCAACAATAATACCGTTCGGATCGATTATGAAATTCTGCGGTATGGCCTTGATTCCATATAGTCTGGCCGCTGAGTTATCACGGCCTTTGAGGTCAGAAACCTGCGGCCAGATCAAGCCATCCTTTTTAAAGGCCTCGATCCATTTCTCCCTGTCCTTCGCATCATCAATGGATACACTTAAAATGGTAAAACCTTTGTCTTTGTATTTGTTATAGGCGTCGATCAGAAAGGGGTGTTCGATTCTGCACCATCCGCACCAGCTGGCCCAGAAATCAACCAAAACATATTTCCCACGGAATGACTCAAGTGATATCGCATTCCCGTTTACATCGTTTTGTGTGAAATTGGGGGCCGGTTTCCCGATCCAGGTATTTTGGGCAATTTCCAGACGTTGTTCGATGTCTTTAATCTCCGGGAGTGATTTAAATCGTTGCCCCAACGCTCCCAACATTTCCTCCAGGACTTCGGGTACTATGCCGTAGGAATTGCTCTTTACCAAATCCAGACTGATGTAGGAGTCCGGAAACTTTTTGACGAAATCTACCTGCAGCTGAACGGATTCCTTTTGTACATCTGCCATCAAACGGGTAAGTATCCGTAACGAATCTTTGTTGGACCGGTGCGTTTCTTTCCGGACATACAACTGGCTCCTTTTCTGGTTCAGTGGCTCCTGTAATTTGTTGTAAACCTGATTTTCTGCTTCTGTTTGCCCGGCCTGAACAATAGCCGATTTCAGCGAGCGAATGCTGGAAACTTCGACGTCCGTAGCATCTATATAGAAGCTAATGGCGTTTTGCCGGCCATCGGAGGCTTCCATCCACAAGGTAGCCAACGCGGGTTGGGGGATGATCCCGGAGAAATTGAAGTGCCCGTTTTTTATTTCCGTTGAATCGGTTGTTTTATTGTATCGGAGGAAAATTTTTCCTTCCTTCTCCCCGGCCAGAAACCCTTTTATTACAAAGGTTGAGTCGTTGTCACGGCTGAAGGTTGTATTGACGATCAGAAACGAGATTATTATTGTCGCCAGGTATTTTCTATACATGATCAAAAAAGTTTGGATAGTCAAATAGTGGATTCGTTAATTGGATTTTTCCGTTATTGGGATTATCCTACTTTAAATACCACCTGAATGATTTTTTCGAATCCGGTGAATTTCTTTGAATAAGTGTTGCCGCTGATATCGCCTGTTGAGGCTAGTGGAAGGAAATAGACGGTTCCCCCTCCGGAATTCCCGTTATAGGTTGCCAGTGTAATGACATTGTTCCGAAGCTGCATGGCCGTTACATTTTCGCCCGGTGCAAACTCGTAAATTACTCTCGACTGGTTGGCGGCCATATCGTAAATATAGAGTCTGTTGTCGGCCGCATAGTACATCTGTTTAACCGTATTGGAGAAAAGGTAGGTTGGACTTCGGTGTATATCCGGACTATTGAGTATGGGCTGGTACTCCTGGGCCACCGGTGTTGTGGTCATATTGCCGCCTGCATTGATGGTGTAAAGAAAACAATCATTGTCGTCTTCATTTTTGAATAGGGCGTACCAATTGCTGGGCCAGGTTTCAGGCCCCATGCCGGCCTTCATCACGAGCATCTTCTTCCGTACATTGTTCAGATCGAACGCCATCGTGGTATTTTCGGGGAAGGTTTTCAGGGTTGTGGACGTCTGCCCGCCATCGTACAGGAACCGATAGTTTGCCTGGTCAAAGAAAATACCTCCGTAAGACAGGCCACCCGCCGCCCACGGTGCCAGGTAACAGCCCTTATTGTCGGGCGGTGTGAAGGCTGTCCCGAACAGATTTGACGCGAACAGCCCATTCAACGTGTACACTTTCCCATTGTTGAAGGTAAAAGGGCCGTAGTTGAACGGACTGGGTTTGTACATGTTGGAAGGCTGAACGACTTCCGGTTTGGCAAAAAACAGGTCTTCATAGTTTCCGTTCACCTGAAGTGAAGTGTTGTCCAGAATATATCCTCCGCCGTCGAAATACACCAATGTGAGGTTGCCCAGCACGCTTTGTGTGGCCGAACTATGCAATTCGCGGGCGGATAGCGGCAGGGGTTTGTTTGGATTGCCCGCCGAATAAACATTCCGGATTACTTTGTCAGCCGGTGTAATAAAGCTGATGTCAGAATTGGTCTGATTCTGTTCGAGCAGCATCCATCCGGTTTGCAGTTCCGAAGTTACCTGCAGGCGCAGGTGAGTAAAGTATTTCACTTGTGTTACCGTGTCCATCGCAACGAAATCGAACATGTAGTATCCGGAAGTGGCGGGGAGTGTAATCTGTTCATGGAACCGACGTTCACGGGAAAGCGTTACAATCTTTCCTATGGCCAACGGTTCATCGGGGTCAGAAACACCTACAATTCTCCATTCAAAACGGAGCCGATTGGTATCCGGACCGGATAGCTTCGGTGTGATTGTTAGTGTGTCCAGCCGAACCACACGAAAAGTGTCTGAGTCGAATCTGGCCTGTATATCGTTTATTGCGGCGTACTCGTAATTGCCTTTGTCTTTATAGCATCCCGTAAGAATCAGGGCTGCTGCGGCTATATATATCAATATTTTCATTGGTTGCTGTTTAGATTGTTTAACCATGGGTGATCTAAGGGATGACCACCACATTGCCATTTTCGTCGATCAATGGTCCATTCACAAGCGTGTATTCATACAAGGCATTCCTAACCGAATTTTGATAGAACTGCATTTTCGGGAAATTAACGGCGTTCGGACCGGTGGTTGGAAAGCTTGAAACACCGAGATGTCCGGCGATGAATCGGAATTTTACCTCGCTGTAGGGACCAAAAAAGGTTACCAGGTACGAATCCCAGTTGTCCGGTTTCAGCAGGCGGTCGGTAAAAATTATTTTAATCCTGTTGCGAATATGATAGCCGCCATCGCCGGTCAATGTGTCCTTCATCAATGTCGTAAAGTGTTCAGACGGCTGTAGCCTAAGATTTAAAACGACCGATTCTGTAAGAAGCGAGGCATCGCGGATCAGTACAACTCCAAGTTGGGTGCTGAAGCTGTTTTTGGGCAGTATATAGTTCAGCAAACGGTAATGTTTGTCGTTAACAGCTGTCGTGCCTTCCGGGTCCGCTACCAGGCTGATGTTCCGGTCGAAGTCTACTGCGTCGCCCGAAATCCGTACGGGTAACCATAGGGTATCCGTCTGGGTACTTTCGTTTTTTTCAACAAATGTATACGTAATGCTGTCGATACTTGAAGGTCTGCTGGCGCTGTAAATAAAGTATACAGCCGGTTCTGCCTCCAGGAAGCTGTTGATTTCATCTTTCCTGCATGCTGCCAGCACGGATAGGATAGAGATATATAATAGGAGAGTTCTCATACCACAAGATTTTTTATGAATTAATTTCTGTACTGCAGTTCTGCGTCCGGTAAGGGAAGAATGTATGTCTGCTCCGATGGCGGAATAACGGAGAATCGGATAGAGGGACTGTTCAGACGTTTGTAATAGTAGAAGAGTTGCCCTTCTGCATAGAATTCCTTTTGGTATTCTTTTCTGATTTCTTCCTGAACAACGGCGGGGTCCAGGCCCGACGGCAGGGCTGGCAGGCCGCGTTTGTCCCGTACAATATTGAGGTAATTTATGGCTGTTTCGGATTCGGAACATTCGGCGGCGATATAGTACATTTCGGGAAGACGGATCAAGGGTATCCAGTTGTTGTAGATTTGATTGCCGGATTCCTGCCACCATTTGGTGGGGAAATAGACATTTCCGTTCAGTTGCCATAAATACGCATAACGAACGTCGCTGACACCTCCTGTTGCAATGTCATAAATTTGGTCCACCGCGCCACCGTTCCCATAGGCATTGGTGAGTTGTATATTGGTTCCGGCGTTCACGCCGTTTGTTGTTACACGGAAATATTTATTTTCCAATGGCCTGATATTGAATTTGCTGAGCGCGAAAACATGTTCGGGTATGAAGGTATAGTCTTTCAGATTGCTGATCCTGTCGGTCGTCTGAAAGGAAAAATAATCGGCACCGATTACGTTCTGCGCATGTTCGAAAGCCTTTTGCCGGTCGCCTTTGTAAAGGTAAACTCTTGCCAGTGTCGCCTCTGCTGCCCAATAGTTGAAATGTGCCTGCCGGTGGTTGAGCCAGGAATTTTGTAAACTGTTTTCTGGAGAATAGTAGGAAAGGCTTACCGTTTTGTAGGTGCTCAGCAGTTGGGTTGCTGAGGTTAAATCTGAAATAACGGAATCCAGTACCCCGGCGACGGTGGATAAGGGAGTTACGCCGCCCGAAACAGTTGTAACGTATGGTATGGCTGGTTTTGACGCACCGGTTGCCGGAGAGGCTCCAAAAAGCCGCACCAGGTCAAAATGGAGAAAAGCCCGCAATCCCAGCGCCTCGCCCTTGATCAACTCATAATTACCCGGCTGGAACAGATCTTTTCTGGAGTCAATCTTTTGAAGTATATTATTCAGGTTGGTGATGGCGTAGTACATTCTTTTCCAGATGTCATCAATCCATGTTTTTACCGAGCCATCCTGGTAGTTGTACATAGACGCCTGATGGTAGGTATGGCTTGGATTGCTTTGGCAGTTGTACTGCTGAGCCAGAACGTCCACGAAGGCCATGGTCAGTTGTTCGCCGTAGAGGGAAGATTCAGCCATGGTGGTGTAAACGCCGTACATCGCGTCTTCAAATCCTTTTTCGGATCCGAAGAGCTGGTCAGACTCAACCATAGATTTGGGTTTGGCATCCAGCCACTTGTTGCAGCCTGACGCGATGGATAGGATCAGTAGCGATAATATTATGATTCTCATATTGTTCGGTTTTGTTTATTTGAAGCCCAGTTGGAGTGAGAGTGCGTAGTTCCTTGCAAATGGGTAGTCGATACCTCTTTCCTGTCTGATTGATGATACTACGAATGGGTTGTTGATGTAGAAATAACATTGGAAACGGCTCATCAGCCATTTGTCGGTTACCCGTTTGGGTAACTGGTATCCCAACGTGATCGCATCACAGTACAGAGTGTTGTTATCCTGGATAAAACGCGAACTGGCCTTAGTTATATCGGTTCTGGTAATGCCGTTGATCGTGGCCAGCCCCTTATATTTTGCGTGATCTCCGGGCTTCTGCCACCGATCGGTTAATACCCGCTCATCCACGTTATAGATGGGGTCAGCGTTCTCCACACGGTCCGAAAGCGTTCGGTTATAAGATTGCCCACCCAGTTCAAACCGCAGACCCAGATTTACGCTGAAGCCTTTGTACATAAAATTGGTGCCGGTGTTGCCACTGAATTTGGGCTGATTGTCTCCCACAGGAACTTCATCCAAAGGACTCCAACGATAGGTCTGTTTGCCGTCACGGGTAAGAAATATTTCATTTCCGGTGCTCGGATCTATTCCAAGTGAGCGCACGGCGTAAATGGTGCTGACACTTTGCCCTTCATTGTACTGCAGTACGGGAGCGGTAATGGGATTGGTTGACTTTGTCTGCTCCCCGATAGCTTTGTCGTTCAGCTCTTTCAACGCGTCCGAAATTTTTACCAACTTATTCCGATTGTGCAGGACGTTCCCGTAAAAGCTCCAATAGGATCGGCGGGCTTCGTTTTTCATCACAAAGGCAGTGAGGTACAGTTCAATTCCCTTGTTTTGTACCGTTCCAAGGTTGGAGTAAAAGCTGCTGAATCCACTGGAGGGCGTGGTGTTGATGGACGTAAACAGGTCGTCGGTTTTTTCGATATAGACGTTAAAGGATGACTGTATCCGCCCTTTGAACATGTCCAAATCCAGTCCTCCGTTAAACTTTTCGGTTTGCTGCCAGCGTAGATCTGGGTTGCCCAGGCTGTACATCGTAGCTCCGATATGATTCAGATAACGCGTGGATGTCAGGTAGGTATAGGTTTGGGCCGAGGCAAACGACGGGAAGTTCTGCGAACCCGTGGATCCGAGGGAGGCCCGGAGTTTCAAACGGTCGATTGACTCCGGCATCCTGATAAATCGTTCCTTATGAAGATTCCAGCCAATTCCTACCGACCAGAACGGTGCAAAATGTTGGTTTGAACCGAACAGCGAGGATCCGTCTCTACGGAATGAAATATCCAGCAGATAGCGATAATCGTACGCATAGCTTAAGTTTCCAAAGAAACTGACGAGACGAAGTACCGATTCTGTTCCGGTAGGCTTTTCATTAACGGGGTATTGCAAACCAAACAGTATGTCGTCCATTTCCGAATTGGGAAACCCCTGAACGGTATGCGTAGTGCTGTAGCTTCGGTCTTGTTGAACATGGTATCCGCCCGTTGCGAATAGGGTGTGTACGCCAAAACTCCTTCCGTAGTTCAGGAAAATATCACCCTGATAACTGGTGTTGGTACCGTTGGTTTGTTTAAAATAACCTCTGGTTGAGAACAGGCTGTCCGGGGTATTTACGAATTCTATCGCATCGGCAGGAAGAAAAAGCGTACCGTCGGTTTTTTGTGTAGAAATGCTCGCCCGGGCACTGAGCTTCAAATCGGGTTGTATGTTCCAGTCACCTTGAAAATTGTCGGTGACGTTAACGTATTTCGAGAAATTATGCGTTTTCAGTGAAGCGTTGTACAGCGGATTGTATGCTACGTAATCCCAACGTGCGTCACTTACCGAGGGTTGAAGTATTTTAGTGACTCTTCCGGTAATGGAGTCGGTCGGGCGCCAATAGGGATTCATTCTTGCAAACGAAGAAAAACTTCCATACGGCGAATTGTCTGATCTGTTGTACGATACCGAAAGGTAGTTGGTGAACTGAAATTTGCTTTTGCGGTACAATAAATTGATTCCTCCGGAGACGTTCTCGCGTTTGGAGCCCTTCATGACTCCGGGGGCGTGATTGTAGGACGCATCAATTCCATACCGCATATAATCGTCGCCACCCCCCAAAAAGAGGCTGTGTTTCTGACCGATGGCGGTTTTCAGGGGCTGCGACAACCAATAGGTGTTGACGCCTCTGCGGGCTTCCGCAAGCCGCTTGTTGTACAATTCTTCCCGGTATTCCTGAACATGGATTCCCAGGGAGGGTAAGGTATTGTATACACCGGCGGCGAGTTCAAGCTGAAGCTTTTGCTCTGCGTTCAGCAGGTGGTAGCTGCTCAGGTCGGGAATATTCAGTGAAATATTGTTGTTGTAGTCCAGTTGTAGTCTTCCTTTTTTCGGCTGGAGCGTTTCGATAATCAACACTCCGTTGGCGGCCTTGGATCCGTATATGGATGTTGCGGCGGCATCTTTAAGTACCGTAATCCGGGCAACCCGGTTCATGTCGAGGTCGTATATTTTTTGCATGGAAACCTCAAATCCATCCAGAATAAACAAGGGTGGATTGCTTACATAACCATACTGGCTTGTGAGGTCGGCGTTTGCAATACTGTTGGCTCCCCTGACTTGAACCTGCGGAAGCTGATTGGGATCCGATCCGGTATTGATATTGGATGGCATTTGAATGGAGGCGTCCAACGAACGCAGCGCTGCCAGCACGCTTGTGTTGTTAATTTTCCGCAGATCCTCAACGGTGTAGGTCTGTGCCGACCCGGTATAATTTTCCACCGGCCTACGGAAAATACCATTCACCACGGCGTTTTCCAGTGCGGTTACAACAGGCTTTAGCGACACCCTGATCAAATCAGTCGAACCGGGCACCTTGATTTCCTGAGGGGCGTAGTTGACAAATGTGATCACCAACACATCACCGGGCGAAGCATTTATCGAAAAACGTCCATCCGGACCGGTAACCACGGCCTGCTTACTGTTTTTTATCGTTACTGTTGCTCCGGCCATGGGAGCCCCCTTTTCGTCCGTAACGATTCCATTTATCGGGATGAAAAAAAGCAATTCTGCTGCGGGGGAACTTCCACCGACGCGGCTGCTATCTCCGGTTTTCCGAAAAAGCAGGATGGTTTTGCTTTTGATCATGAAATCCACCGGCTGATCCTTGAAAAGTAAATTCAGGAAATCCTCCAGGGGAATATTCTGTGCTTTGAGGGAAACAGGGCGGGTATGCTGTAGTACGGGCTCGTTGTACACGAAAAAGAAACCGGTTTGTTTTTCCACTTCCCGGAATACCAATTTAATATCAGCTTTCTCGCCTTCAAAGCTGACAACCTGAGAGAAGGTGCCGGCTGATACATTCATCAGAATCACCGTTAAGAACAATGCAGTTAGCCTCATAACTAACAGTACCTGCCTAACCGACAGGCTGGTTTTGGCGCCATAATAATTATGTCGCTTGATTAAGAACAACGCAACATTTTGCATACTTTTGTATGGTTTTGGTGAAGGAATAAATCATGTCTTTTCGGGACTTATTTGTTTTACGCCAAACGCCGCCGGGAGTGCCGCTAACACTACCGGCTTTGTTTTTTTATCTCGATAAATTATGGGTTGCTAAATGCTATGAACCGTCAATGCGCGACCCGTTCGGGTAAATTTTACATCCATCTTCATCAGGAAGTCGAGAATTTCCTGTAGGCTCAGGCCTCTGTCCATCTTTCCACTGATCTTCAGTTCGGGGATGCGCCCCTGGTAGGTGACATCGATGTCATACCATCTTTCCAGTTGTTTCATCACGGTCTGAAGATCTGCACTTTTGAAATAAAAGACGCCGCTGCGCCAGGCCATTACCTGTTCCAGATCCGGTACCGCATTCTTTGTCAGGGATTGTCCGGGGACGGATACAGCCTGCTCTCCGGCCCGGAGGATCACCTGGTTGGCGCTGCTTACCTTCACGCTGCCTTCGAGTACCGTGGTAACAATTCTTCCTTCATTCCGGTAAGAATTAACATTGAAATGGGTGCCCAAAACCTGAACCGTGTCGGAATTTCCGATGGTGACCCAAAAAGGCTGTGCGGCATTTTCGGCAATTTCGAAATACGCTTCGCCGGTAACGGAAACCCTGCGTTCCCCGCCTTCAAATACAGTGGGAAAAGTGATGGATGAAGCAGCGTTCAACCAGACTTTTGTTCCATCCGGCAGAACCAGACCAAATTCACGGCCACGCGGAGTGCTCATGGTGTTATAGGCAACCCGGCGTGACTTTTTATCATCGGAGTCATACACGATTTGCCCGTCCCGCAACTCAATCCTGGAACCAGGCTGGATGGTTATGGTTCCGTTTTCGAGACTATCGAGTACCAGAGTTGATCCATCGGCCAGCGTGAGGATCGCCCCCTCCTTGCCGGGTTCGATATTCTCTGTAATGTTTTCCGGTGTTTTTTCGCTTCGGAAGAAGAAAAGATAAGTACTCACTCCGGCCAGCAACAGGAAAAATGCAGCAGCGTACCGGATCCAGGGAACGAGTCGCCGGATGGGAGTCGTTGGTTTCTTCTCCTCGTGGATTTTCTTCAAAACGGCAGAAAGGACATCTTCCGTTATCCCGGATAAGTCGGGCTCGTCCTGGGCAGAACGAGCTTCTTCCAGTATTTTTTCGTCCAAATAGTGCTCCAGGTGTTCTACAGCCTCCGCAGACCTAAGCAAATCCCTGAGTTTCTCCCAATCACTTTCCGATAGGGTCCCCAGGGCATATTTGTCCAAATAGTATCGCAGTACTTGTGTGTCCATACTATTATAAAAGACATTTTTGCGGCCCCAGGTCAGGTCCGTTCAAAAAAAAATAAAAAAATCAGAGAATTAAATAAACGACCATCAGAATAATCGATACAATGATGTCGGCATTCTTCCGGATATAGGTTCGGAGAAAAACCATGGCGGCAATGATGTGCTGTTTTACCGCACTTTTACTGATGTTAAGGCGGTTGGCAATTTCTTCGTACGACAACATTTCTATTCGGCTTAATTCAAAAACCTGGCGACGGCGTTCCGGAAGTTTTCGAATTCCCTGTTGAAGAATACAGCTGAGGTCTTTCAAATCCAGGGTAGAGTCGGGGTGTTGCAATAATTTCTGTAGCAGATTGTCGGGTAACTCCATGGACTGTTCGGCAATCGTCCTCAACGCTCTTAACGCGATATTCCTGGTGATCACATATACATATCCGGCAAAATTTTCCATGCCCGGAAGTCTTTCCCGATTTCGCCAAACATTTACGAATACATCCTGGGTCAATTCCTGTGCTTCCTGCGCGTTTTTTATGAAGGTGAGCAGATGACGATAGATGATGGGCGTGTAACGGCGAACAAGTTCTGAAAATGCCGCTTCGTCTCCTTTTGCCGTTAGTTCCAGTAAGCCGGGTTCGTTGTATGGTTCTTTAATTGCCAAGGAAAATGGTTTATTGCGAAGGAAAACTCCGAGCTAATATTCCCCAATATTAACAAATGCAATATTAAATATTATGAATATTTCGTGTAGGTTCAAGGCATGCTATGTAGGTTCAAGGCATGCCTTGAACCTACGGTCCGCAAAAACAAAAATCCCTTCCGTCTGGAAGGGGTTTTTGTTTTTGCGGACTGGACGGGACTCGAACCCGCGACCTCCGCCGTGACAGGGCGGCATTCTAACCAACTGAACTACCAATCCTTGCGATTTGTGGGCTGCAAATATAGGGAGGTTCCCGACAAAAAAACAAAAAAAAGATCGATATTTATTTTTAACCAAGCCGATTGCTGCCGATGATCCTCCATGTCAACGATAAGATCCGTCTTGAAGCCACGGTTCCCAAACACGCCGGCCTGCTGTTTCACGCCGTCGACCGCAATCGGGAACACCTCTCCGAATACCTGAGTTGGGTAGGGGCAATGAAATCCATCCACGATGCTGCGTACTACGCACGGGCCTGCGCACAACTCCGCCGCGAAAACAAGGAATTCAGCTTTGTCATCTTTAACGGGGATGATCTGATTGGAAGGATCGGTCTTTATCAGATCGACGAACGCTCCGAATCGGCCTCCATCGGCTACTGGCTTGTGCGCGAAGCTCAGGGCCGCGGAATCATGACCGCCGCCTGCCGCACCCTGATCTCCTTCGCTTTTTCCGAACTCGGACTGCATCGCATCGAAATCCGTTGCGCCGCTCCCAATACCAAAAGCCAGGCAATTCCCGAACGCCTGGGCTTCCGGAAAGAAGGCGTACTTAAAGATGCCGATAAGGTCAACGGCCGATACTTTGATCTTTTTCTCTATGCCATGCTCCGGGAGGAGTGGAAGGCGCAGACAGAGTCCGGCTTCTTTGAGGGGCCACTCTTCCTATTTACGAAATGATAACCCGGCTGATTTTAATGTCAATTTCAGCAGGGGAATAGACTTGGGGCCCATTCCGTGAAGCCTGAGGATTTCTGCTTCGCTGTATTTCGACAATTGCTTTACCGTTTTGATGCCGGCCGATACCAAGGCACGCTGCGCGGGAGCGGACAATCCCACAGGCGGCCAGGCTGAGTACTCTTTTTCTGCATCCTTCTTGTTCGGCTTCTGGGCTTTCGCGAGATTCTCTTCGACACGGAACTTTACCATGCGTTTGATCAGGGCAACGGGAAGCTTCTCCGTGTGCGGAATCTGTACGGTGCCTCTTGACGTAACATAGGAAGCCAGTTCCTTTGAAAAAGCTTCAATGGCAGAAGGCGTGGGGTAAAAGCCAATATGATTTTTGTAGGCCGCGTAATGAACCAGATTGCCGTTTAATTCGAAGGTGGGAATACCATATTTTACCGTTTCTTTTGCCTTGGGGGCCGTTTTGGCAACGATCTTCCGGATCTCCTGAAGTCTTGCCTGTATCTCTTCCGGGAAATCGGCAATATAGCTGTCGTGATCGGCATAGGATTTCATCGCTGGAATTTTTAGTAAAATTAGGACGGGACCACAAATTGCAAGGTGGCGAATCCGACAATCTTCGGGTAAAATACGTCGGTTGCAGCAATGAAAAAGCCCGGATGCCCGGGCCGATTAAAACACAAAAGGAAAAACTTATTGTGGTGTGAGGTATTGAGCGGAGGCGTATCCTTCCTCGCCATCATCGGTGCGTACAAGCCACCACTGGTCATTGGCCCGGCTCACCAGCGTGATGATTTCATCGTGTGCGGCCTTGCCCACGATGGGTTGATCGGTACCCGGTCCTTTACGTATGTTCAGGTTGGAACTTTTGGTGGTTACTTTTACCTTACTTCCCGGAACGGCGGTGGAAACGTTGATGTTCATCACCACATCCCCGGTAAGATAGTTCGGGTCGATTCTTCCGTAGATATCCCAGAGCTGGTCCTTTACGGCTCCGGAGGGTGCTTCACCGTCCACATACAAAACGCCGTCCTGCTCCCGCACCTGGAGATTGGTTACTCCTGCGGCTTTTGCCGTGTCGATCAGCGCACGGTATTTTTCCTGTAATGCCATAATTGTTGGATTGAGAATTATTTAATGGTAATGCCGGTGGCGTCAACTTTTTTTGGACGGAGGGCGTCCAACGCCATCTTCACCCGTTTCCAGTCGTCGGCCGTAGCGGTTCCGGTAACGGTAATTACACCATCCTGAACGGTAGCCTTAAGCGAAGGAAAATCTTTCAGCACATCGGTGATGCCCTGATTCAGCAATTCGTCACCACTCATGGTAACGGGAGCCATGGGGTCGGGCATGGGCGGCGTAATGGAAATATTGTTGACAACGGATTTGACGCCCTTGATATCACGGATGGCGGTCTCAACCGATAGCTTTTCCGTTTCATCGTCCACATCACCGGAAAGGGTGACGACTCCGTCTTTCACGGAAGTGTATACGCCTTCTGCCCCCGGAAGGCTTTGCATTTTGGCATTTACGTCAGCCTCAATCTTGCTATCCCTGACTTTACAGGCAGAGAACAGAAGGGTCGACGAGAAGATCAGGATCAGTGTTGTCCTGAACGAGTTTTTTACATTCATAATGGCAGATTTTATAGTTGCGAACAATAGCTGACAGGTTTGAATTCCGATGGCTCGGGGCGGGGCATAATCCTGTTACCAACAAAATCGGTCGGGGATTGTTCTCGGCTTTCGTTTATTTCTGCCGGGGAAATTTAGCTCTTTACGGAACCGGAACTGCGCAACCGTATCCAACAGATTCAATGGTCGTTGCTCATGGCCTGGTGAAACTTTCCGTTGCCAAAAGTAACACCGCCTTCGGTGTCGTACCGTTCCCTCAGTTTTTGGGTCACCAGCCGCTCCAGTTCGGCAGTGGTTTGGGCGGAAATAATGATATAGGTTTCCTGTGCCTTTTCGACTTCGCCGGGCTTGTTGTAGGCCGCCAGGAAAAAGGCGCCGCAGGCCGCAGCAGCGGCAACGATTAAGGTTTTCATTATATTTTGAATTAGATAATTGTAACACTCGGATCACAGGGAAAGTTCTTACCTCGGAAAATCTTGCATAAACCGGAAAAATGTTGTAACTTTTATAGTTTGTACCGTTTGGGAAATCGAACTTCGGGGGCTTTTCCGCCTTTCCTAACGGTAAAATTTCTACGCTTGAGTTGTTCGCTTCCGCTGAAATCATCGGGAAGATGATGGAAAAGTTAGCGTTAAGCCCGATTTTCGCCCATAACGATAGGATTTTCAGCATTATTCGCGCCGTATACAATGTCACTGCAAAAAAATAATACCACAATCGGTTAAAAAAAGGGTAGCCCGCTTCCCACGCACAACCTACATTTACCGACCGTTTTATCCTGCGTTTGGTTACGGATAAACCCGGCCTAAATCATTCCGGTATGCGTTTTATTCGTCGGTTAACCTGCCTGGCTTTGTCGTTCCCCATGGTTTACGGAACGGTAAAGTCGCAGCCGGGGTTTGTAACAAGGGGAGGTCACCGGTTCCTGCTCGACGACCGTCCTTTCTATTTCTCCGGAACCAACTACTGGTACGGCGGACTACTGGCCCTGGAGCCCGACAGCAGCCGCGGCATAGATCGGCTCCGGAGGGAACTCGACTTCCTCGTCCAAAAGGGCATCTCCAACCTACGGGTGATGGTTGGGGTCGAAGGTACCGGGCAAATCAACGGCGTACCCCGCGTGGAACCGCCGCTCCAACCCCATAAAGGCGAATTTAACACCGATATGCTCAAGGGGCTCGATATTCTCCTCTCCGAAATGGGTAAACGAAATATGAAAGCGGTCCTCTTCCTCAGTAATAACTGGGAATGGAGCGGGGGATTCCTGCAATATCTCAACTGGAACGGTAAACTTTCCGATACGGATATGCGAGGAAAGATGAGCTGGGATGAACTCCGGGATATTACCAGCATGTTTTATTCCTGCCAACCCTGTCGCGACGACTACCTGAAACAGGTGGATCTTATTCTCTCCCGCGTCAACACCATCTCCGGAAAAAAATATACGGAAGACCCGACTATCATGACCTGGGAGCTTGCCAACGAACCGCGTCCCATGCGACCTTCGGCCAACAGCAGTTACCGCAACTGGATCCGCTCGGCCGCCGCCTTCATACGCGCCAAAGATCCCAACCATCTCATCGCCATCGGACACGAAGGGGGAATGGGCGTCGACGACGACATGCAGCTGTTTGAAGATATCCATGCCCTTCCGGAAATCGACTACCTCACCATTCATATTTGGGCGAAAAACTGGGGCTGGTTCAAAACGGAAAGTTTTGCGACCGATATGCCGACCGTATTGGAAAAGGTCGAAGAATACATTAACCGCCACGAACGGATTGCCCGAAAACTAAACAAACCCCTGGTTATTGAGGAATTTGGGCTACCCAGGGATAATCATTCCTTCCAACCCTCCGGCTCAACCCATTATCGAAACGCCTATTACGCCTTAATTTTCGGTCGCCTGAAAAAAAGCAGTCAGGAAGGCGGCGTGCTCGCCGGATTGAACTTTTGGGCATTCGGCGGCACTGCCCGTCCTATTGAAGGGCAGCCTTTCTGGGAAAAAGGAAACGACTATCTGGGCGATCCACCCATGGAGGAACAGGGACTGAACACCGTTTTTGATTCGGATCTCGCTACCTGGGAAATTATTCAGGAACTTACGCCTACGCTCGAAGGAAGCCGGAAGCTGAGGACGGTGAGCCGATAATGGGCATTAAAAAAAGTACTGTTTACAGACTTTCCAGCGCAAATTCCCCAATCAGAATCCGTTCCCCCTGGTCGGTAATCAGCAGTCCCGAGTAAGAAGGATTACGCTTGAGTAGCCGTTCTCCCTTTTTCTTTCCTAAGACCATTATGGATGTACTGAGCGCATTGGCCATTTCAGTGTCGGGCCCCGTAATGGTTACGCTGGTGAGTCCGGTAGCCGGATAGCCCGTGGCGGGATTGATGATGTGCGCATAACGATTGCCGTTAATCATGACGAATTTTTCGTAACTGCCGGAAGTGGCGACTCCTCCGTTAAGCCTAAGTGCGCCGATAAGTCGGCCGCTGTCGAAGGGATTGTTTACGCCGATTTTCCAGGGCTTTCCATCGGCCTTTGAGCCCCAGGCCTGGATGTCGCCGGTAGCGTTGATGAGGCCGGAGCGAATTCCTTTGGCAATCATTATATCTCTGCACCTGTCCACCGCATACCCTTCGCCCAACGCTCCGAACCCGATTTTCATTCCTTTTTTTCGGAGAAAAACGGTTGAGCTGTCGCGGTTTACAACAATATTCTTGTAGCCAACATTCGCCCTTGCTTTTTTTATTTCGGCACGGGAAGGCATTTCCATTTCCGACCCATCAAATCGCCAGATTTTCTCCATCGCTGCAAAACTGACGTCAAAAGCTCCTTTCGTCATTTTTGAAATTCGAATAGCCCTTTCCGTTAGTTCCAGAACTTCCCGGTCGACGCGTACCGGTTTGATACCGGCGTTCCGGTTGATTTCAGATACCTGTGTTTCCGCCTTCCAGTCGGAGATCAGATATTCGATACGGGAGATTTCGGCAATAATGGTATCGATGTAGCGCTCGCCCGTTAGCGAGTCCGGCGCAATCAAAGTGATCTCAAATCTGCCGCCCATCAGAAAGGCATCCCGCGAACGGGTTACCTGTGCATTACTGTTTTTACAGAATAGAAATAAGAAGAGCGATATCAGGAGAAGACGTGTCATTATCTATCCGTTCTAGATGTATTATTAAATCTGAAATAGGATATACCCCAATAAAGAGCCGGCCAAAACAATAAAAGCACTGTTTAATCTCCTATATCCAAACGTAATGGCAATACTCATAAGGGCAATTAAAGTCGTTCGCCAATCCGTCATTGTGTCTTTACCCATTTCATAACATACCGAAATAATCAGAGCTACCGACGCCACATTTACCGCATCTAAAAAGGCGGAAAATCCTTCAGAGCTTCGTAGTTTTTTCATCAATGGTTTAAGCAGCGCTACGAAGACAAACGAGGGAAGAAAAATAGCAATGGTAGAAACAACAGCTCCTGAGGTCCCATTGATTTGATAGCCGATGAACGTCACCGAAGAAAAAACGGGACCCGGCGTAATTTGTCCCACTGCAACAGCATCCATGAGTTGCTGCCGGGTAAAAAGCCCCCGTTCAACCAATTCCGTATCCAAAAAAGCAAACAGAACGTATCCGCTTCCGTAAAGTATGGAACCGATTTTGAGAAAGGTCCAGAATAATTTGATGTTGCTCGATAATCCCCAGGCGATCTGTGTTGTCTGAAGAAAGACAATTGGAGCAAAACTTTGCACGCTGTTGTTCTTTCTGTTCTGAACGGAATGCCGTCCATATGCGAACAAACCTGCGCCAAACATCAGATAGATTTCATTGATGCCAAAAAACGCCGCCAACAAAACGGCAATCCCGATAAATCCCAAAGTTGATGATTTGACCGCATTTTTGGCCAACGGATAAATTGCCCCCAGAATAATAGCGATTACGGCGGGTTTTATGCCATAGATAAAAGGTAGTACTTCGGGAAGTTGTCCGAAACGATTGTACAGGTAGGCAACCAATCCTGTGATCAATACGGCAGGCAGAATAAAGCATAGGCCTGCTGTTATTAATCCTTTCCACCCGCCCCTTGCATAGCCGATATGAATGGCCATTTCGGTACTGTTGGGGCCTGGAATTAGATTGGTAGCACCCAGTGAATCCAAAAAATCCTGTTCACTCATCCATTTCCGATTCACCACCACTTCGTCGCGCATCATGGCAATATGCGCTGCCGGACCTCCAAATCCGATAATGCCTAATTTGCCGAAAATTCTGGCGATTTCTGTTAGCGTTGTTTTAGGCTCCATCGGTTCGTTAAGGTTTTATCGGCTGACCAACAGCCCCCACCGTTTACTAATAAAAAGATACTCCCCAAAAGCATTGCCCAGTCGGTTCTACTTTCGTGCATCATATCCCAAAATCCTCTGTTCACTAAAATTTCCGATTTGGTGGTTGCAACAGCTGTAATCATTATAATAATCAGAGGAATGCTGGCTAATCTTGTAATAAGTCCAATTAGAATAAGAAGCCCGCAAACAATTTCAAAACTGCCAACGAAACTCGCCAAAAATTCAGGAGAGGGTAAACCAATTTTCTTAAATCTTCCTGCTCCAAGTTTTTCGGCAAACAAAAATTTTTGGATTCCTTCAGAAAGAAAAGCAGTTCCCACCATCAGACGAATCAGAATGATGGTTTTTGAAGGATCTGTTTTGATGATTTTTTTGAAATTCACAACAAGGATTTCAATTTGGTTTCAAAAATAACGATAATACGATTCTTTAACCATAACCTCGTCTTTATTGGAAAGAAAAGTGCACCCTGTAGTAGTTAAAAGGGGGCTGAAATAAAAAAAGAGATAGTGAATATCCCTTAAATGTTACCGAGCATGATGAAGTACGTTTGATAAGTTTTTTTGCCGTCACCTTTGCCGCAATTCTCTTCACCCGTTGCATCGCACCATTCAGTGTTCCGTCCGCTAAAGAGCGAAAGAGAATTGGGGATGACGCACGGAGCAGGAGCTCCGCGCGAGAGTTAGGGGGAATTGCACCCTGTCGCAGAGCTCCTGTCGCAGAGCTCTGCTCTGTGACTAATCTAAAATGTTTGAATCAGCTGCATCTCTTTGATGACTTCCGTTGCATCGCACCATTCAGTGTTCCGTCCGCTAAAGAGCGAAAGAGAATTGGGGATGACGCACGGAGCAGGAGCTCCGCGCGAGAGTTAGGGGGAATTGCACCCTGTCGCAGAGCTCCTGTCGCAGAGCTCTGCTCTGTGACTAATCTAAAATGTTTGAATCAGCTGCATCTCTTTGATGACTTCCGTTGTGCAGCACCATTCAGTGTTCCGTCCGCTAAAGAGCGAAAGAGAATTGGGGATGACGCACGGAGCAGGAGCTCCGCGCGGGAGTTAGGGGGAATTGCTCCTGTCGCAGAGCTCCCTGTCGCAGAGCTCCCTGTCGCAGAGCTCCCTGTCGCAG